>Ga0074195_1000504_pt1 | contig 74940 bp, 70 predicted proteins | sample EPASupsiteHSE623_FD_64525 | JGI IMG/M metagenome (GOLD analysis project Ga0074195, IMG submission 64525) | Bioremediated contaminated groundwater from EPA Superfund site, New Mexico - Sample HSE6-23 | ecosystem: Environmental > Aquatic > Deep subsurface > Groundwater > Contaminated ...
TTTATTGCCGGGGCCCGGATCTTCCCCGCCATACCGGTCCGGATGGTGCCCGTGCTGGAAATTTCCCGGCCGGACAAAAAAAATCTCACCGGATTTTTCTAAAAAAACCCACATGAAGTCAAAGACTTCGCACCGAAGCAATGAAAATCTGAAAAATGTACTAACCTTTTTTTGTGGGCAGTGAAGGCTGTTCAATTTTTAGGACGAAGATCCTGATAAAAAAACTAGCCAAATATGATTCATCGAACACCTAAGTGCGCCCGAGAGCGCGGATGACAAATTGACCTTCGAGGAATCATTCTGCCCACAAGGAGGTGAATATGGAAAGTTCAAGAAGTAAAGTTTGCGGAATAGATGTCCATAAACGATTTCTTGTAGCCACAATCCTCGAACGAAATGGACAGAAAAAGACCGGAAAATTTCTGAATAGCCTGGAACAACTCATCAAACTGAAAGAATGGGTAATCACCGAACAATGTCAGGCAGTCGCATTTGAATCTACGGGAGAATACTGGATCTCACTCTACGAGGTCTTACAAGGATACGTGGAGATCATTGTTGCCAATTCGTATCACATCAAAGGGATCCCCGGGAAGAAGACCGATACGATAGATTCAGAATGGATAGCCGAGCTTGCCCTGAATGATTTAATTTCACCTTCAAGGATATTGTCCAAGGAGAAGAGAGATACCCGGGCACTTACGAGATTACGGGAGAAACTGGTGAATGAACGGACCGATCATAAAAACCGGGTCCACAAGGTTCTTGATTCTGCCTGCATTCGGTTATCAGCACACTTTACCGACCTATTTGGGAAAGCGGGTTTAACGATTCTCAAATGCATTTTATCCGGTATCCCCCCAGACGAAATTGTTCAGAAATTACCCAAGCGATTGCGAGCCCGATCTGATGCGATTCTGGATGCTATCCGGACTCAATTATCGGTTCACCAGTTGATCCAACTTCAGACTTCAATTACGGTGATTGAACTCCTGACTGGAAAGATCAAAGAACTGGAACGGACAATTCTCAACGACTTGCAAAAAGACCGAAGGAAGTTACAGATACTTATGTCAGTTCCGGGAATCGGTACGATCGGTGCAACAACATTGTTGGCAGAAATTGGAGATGTCAACGACTTCTCTACACCCGATAAACTGGCAAAATGGGTAGGTATCACCCCGCGAGTGTATCAATCCGCAAATAAACTCCATACCGGGTCAATTACCAAACAGGGTTCTAAGCATATTCGATGGATTCTTGTTGAGATCGCTCATTCCTGCATTCGTTCGAAAAACACGGCTCTCCGGGTTTTCTTTGATCGCATTTTCAATCGTTCTGGTTACAAGAAAGCTATTGTTGCTTTAGCCCGGAAAATTCTCAAACTCGTCTGGCATTTGCTTACCAACGACGAACTCTATCAAGAGAAAAATTCTCCACTCAATAAGTCGTCTCGAATACCTAAACCCTGTGAGAATGATTCATTTTCTGTTTCGGCTGCCATCGAATTGTTGGTAAAAGCAGGTTTCCAGATTATTGAGGGAAATGATCACACCGATAAAAGAGTACTGGGAACATGATCATTCCCAGATTTTCATGACAAATTTTTAAGAAAAACAAAAAAATCAGAATGTATCTGATCGATGAGTATGATCATACCGGCCCGGCAGAATTCGCATCATCTGCCGGTACGGCCACGAGCATTTCGATATCCATCCGGTCCACCCTTTTCAAGACCATATTCTTTGCCGCTTTTTCATCCGGGGCTTCAAACATGACGACCGTATCATATTTTCCCAGCGTCCGGTAGATGCCCCGGTATCTGATCTGCCCTTCCGCATTTTATTATCCTGAAACCACTAAAAAATTTCATATGGCCCAGCTCGTCCCCTCCCCCTCTGCGCCTGAGTCAAGCCCCCTCGCATATACTGGTCCGGGGGCGCAATCCGGAAAAAAGATCGACTTTCAGCAAAAAAAAGTTCAGCAGATCAGTTCACATTCCTGGAGACAATTCCAGAGATCCAGCTTACCAGCGCAGTTTGCTTGACAGATAGCGCATTGACTGCCAAACGCAGGGCCATTCTCGGGAGGTGTCATCTTTTGCTGCGGCAGGTCAACGGTATAATAGTGGGCTCCGGCTATACAACTCCCGGCAATTGCCAGGCAGACGATGAAGAGTACGAGCCGGGTAAGCGGCGATTGTGGGGATTGTGACCATGACATGGGAGATACCATCCTCTTTTTAACAAGTAGTTATATCCTGTTTGGAAGAAGGAGATATAAATTTCACGAACCTGAAATTTTCCCCCTGGTTTTTTTAAAAGGTAATCCTCCGGCAGCTTCACCCGCCCGGCAATCCGTCTTATGAAGAGCTAACTAAAAAACAGCAAACTTTAGGGGAAATCATACCTCATTGGTATACATGAAACCGGGATTTTCACTCATATCCCTCACTGTCGTTCTCGCTCTGTTGCTCATTGCTTCAGGATGTACCCAGCCATCATCCCCAACTGTGCCGACAACCCCGGCAATAGCAGGTGCAGTCAATGGAACGACCAATGAGACCCTGGTCGCTTTTGTTTCCGAAGCAGTCACCTTTGCCCGGACTCATGGCAAAGAGGCAGCGCTAGCGGAATTCTCAAGCCCGAACGGAACATTCGTCCGGGGCGAACTCTATATTTATGCCTATGATTTCAACAGCACTACGCTTGCCCACCCGTTCAGCCCGGAAAAGATCGGCGTGAACCGGCTGTATGAAAGGGATGCGTTAGGCAACTTCTATGCCCAGAGGTTTATCGATGCCGTGAATGACGGATCCGGGTATCTCTGGTTCTATTACATCAACCCGGTGCACAACAACGCAATCGAGAAGAAACTCGGGTACGTGGCAAAAGTGGATGACGACTGGTGGCTTGGCTCCGGTGTCTATTACGGCCCCATCGACCCATCACTTGCATCATCGCCCGGAACTCCCTCAACCACGCAGGAGATCAAGGACTTTGTGGATGCTGCTGCAACATATGCCCGGAAGCAGGGAAAGGATGCTGCCCTTGCAGCGTTCAGTAACACCACCGGCCCATTTACCCAGGGCGATCTTTACATCTATGCCCTTGATTATTCCGGTAATGCACTTGCATTGCCCTACCAGCCCCAACTGGTCGGGACCAGTTTTTATGACATCAAAGACTCATCCGGCCGGTATTATACCCGGACCGAGATCCAGCTTGCACAAGAAGGCGGCGGGTATCTGCTGTACCAGTATCCGGACCCGGCAGAAAATTTCACCGTGAGATACAAGATCAGTTACGTGCGTCCGGTCGATGACACGTACTGGATAGGCGCCGGCATCTATACGAGCGAGGATAAGCTTGTCGACCTGGAACTCCGGCAGTTTGTTGCGAGTGCAAAGTCTTATGCGAAAACTTACGGGAAAGAGAGAGCACTAGCCGAATTCAATAACTTAAACGGCTCGTTTATCAGAAACGGTCTCTACATCTTTGCTGACGATTACAACGGTACTGCCCTTGCATGGCCGTACCGCCCCGATCAGGTTGGGGTAAATCAGTTCAATGAAACCGATGTCATGGGAACATACCATATCCAGGCCATCCTCAACAGCGCCCGTTCAGGAAATGGCATCGTTGAGTACTATTCGGTAAATCCATCGACCAACACCACCCAGCTCAAGATCAGTTACGTGATGGATGTTGACGGGAGCTGGGTGCTCGGTGCCGGACGGTATCTGGTGCCCGGCCCGGTCAACCTCCGGAAATAACCTTTCATCTCATACCCGGGAGAGAATTTCCCGGGATGCTCCCAATGTACAATGCGACAGGCAGACACCCTCACCACCCTGCCTGCCCTCGCCCTCTCCTTATCACTTCACCCCCCCTCTCTTAATTTCCTCCCCCGCATACCTCACAGCCCCGTGAAAGTACCTGATCTTTTTTACTGTTATACCGGTAGATGGTGACCCCTTTGCATCCGAGTGACCGGGCAAGTAAGAAGATCCGGCTTATCTCATCCACATCAGCATCTTCCGGTAAATTCACGGTCTTGGAGACTGCATTGTCGACATGCTTCTGGAATGCAGCCTGCATGCGGATGTGATGATCTGCCGGGATCTCGGGGGCGGTTTTATAGAGTTCTTTTATGGTTCCGGGAACCGGCGAGGAAGCAAGAGTACCGGTCCGTTTCACCGCAGTAAGGATATCCTCACCGGTGCTGAGAGACCGGAGATATTTTTTCAGCAGGGGATGAATGAGGGAGAGCGACCGGTCGCCCATCCGCCGGGTACCTGCAAGGGAAAACAGGGGTTCGATGCCGCTGCTGGTATCGGCAATCAGGTGAAGCGAGCCCGTCGGAGCAATGGTTGTCACGGTCGCATTGCGCATTGCGCCGGAATAGATGCTCCTGTCGATTGCAGGAAACGAGCCCTTCTCCTCGCCCAGCTCCCGGGACGTTTCCCGTGCCTCCTGCGAGATGAGCGCCATCGTGCGATCAGCAAACCGGAGCGCTTCATCTGACTCGTACGGGATTCCCATGAGGATAAAGGCATCCGCAAGTCCCATGACGCCAAGCCCGATCTTCCGGGTAAGCAGGGTTTTTTCCCTGATTTCAGGTACCGGGAATCTGTTGATATCGATAACCGCGTCAAGGAACTTTACCCCCTGGCGGGTGACCGTCCGGATAAGTTCTTCATCCAGTTCCCCGTCTGCAATACACCGGGAGAGGTTGACACTCCCCAGGTTGCAGCTCTCAAAAGGAAACAGCGGTTGTTCCCCGCAGGGGTTCGTTGCATCCAGATTTCCCAGGCCCGGCACCGTATTTTTCTCATTGATGGTATCGAGAAACAATACCCCGGGATCGCCGGTCTGCCATGCCGCAGAGCAGAGTGCATGCCAGAGTTTCCGGGCATCGATGCTCCTTCTCACCGAACCGTCCCGGGGATTGATGAGATCATACTGCCGTCCCTGCTCAAGGCATTCAAAAAAATGTGCATCGAATCCGACCGAGATATTGAAATTGGAAAGGCCGCCCTGGTTCTTTGCATTGATAAATGCCAGAATATCCGGGTGGGAGCTGTTGAGGACTGCCATATTTGCCCCTCTCCGTTTCCCCCCCTGTTTAACGGCATTGGTTGCCTCGTCAAAGACCCGGATAAAGGGAAGCGGACCGCTGGCAACACCGGAAGTCGAGGCTACGGGATCACCGGCGGGGCGGATGCGGCTGAAAGAAAACCCGGTACCTCCGCCGCTCTGGTGAATCAGTGCCATGCTGGCGAGCGTGGAAAAAATTCCCTGCAGGGAGTCTTCCACCGGTAAGACAAAACAGGCTGAGAGCTGGCCTTCGGATGTGCCGGCATTCATCAGGGTCGGGGAGTTGGGTAAGAAGAGCAATTCTTCCATAATCCGGAGGAAATCCTGAGATCCGGAGGTATCGACTGCGTCTGCCACCCGGTGGAAAAGCCTGTCAGGTGTTTCGTTTGGAAGAAGGTACCGGTATTCCAGGAGTGCTTCTGCGACTGGAGTCAGATCCATAGCGCCACCAGATGTCCGTGTCAATGTACATGAATATATATTATTGGTTCACGGTAAGCCGGGCTTTCATGGGAAATATCCAGAAAAATATTTCCACCTTTTTTTCAAAAAATTTCCTATCCTCCAGAAAAATTTGATTTACGGTACTTATTTTTCCATCAGATTCTGAAAAAAAAATTTAAGCCGAAGCGGTTTTTTAAAAAAACCTGCATGAAGTCAAAAACTTCGCACCAAACCAATGAAAATTTTACAATCCAAACTCAATTTCCATTTGCTTCCTTTATCATCGGTATTTTTCAAAATTTACATGACAAAAGGTAAATGAAATCCTGCTGAAAACATTTCCCACGATCACCTGCAATGACTTATTTTCCCTCATTACTTGCACATCCCCTCTCCTTATCCGGTCACGCCCCGGTCTCCCCCCTCAAAATACAAAAACAAGGCCCGGAATAACCCGGGAAACATACGTGGTCCCCTCACAAAAAAATTAAGCCCTGGACGAGCGTTTCTAAAAAAGTGATCCCGCCCGGACCCGGAACGTGCAGGAACTAAATCATATTCCTGCAACTGCTCCGGAACAGAGAAAAGCATTGGTTATATATTTCTCAAACCAAGGAGAAGTTACATGGCGATTATACCTATAAACCGGTTTCTGGCGCTGGTATTGGCGCTGATCCTTCTCTTCTCTCCGGCCCTTGCATGCACCAGTTTCATCATTACACCGGGTGCATCCGCAGACGGGTCAATGTATGTAGGGCACACAAATGACGGCTTTGGTGCCAGTGTTGTCGGGCACACAGTAGCAAACGAAAGTTCCCAGATAATCTATGTACCCGCAGCAGATCATCCTGAAGGTGCAATGCGGGCGGTAAACTATGATCCCAACTCCGGGTCCGATGAACCCACCAGTGTCAAGCAGGCGCAGTCAAAACCCTTGGCCTATATCCCGGAAGTAAAGCACACGTACGGGTATTACACCGGCAGTTACGGGATCATCAACGAGCACCAGCTGATGGCCGGGGAAGTGACAACGGGAGCAAAAGTACAGCCCGTGTCCGACCCGAACAACCGGATCTTCTATAGTTCGGAGCTCTCGAATATCGCGCTCGAACGAACCCGCACGGCTAAAGAGGCAGTAACCTTAATCGGCCAGCTCATTGACCAGTACGGCTATTACGGCACCGGAGAGACCCTGCTCTTTGGCGACCCCAAAGAAGCCTGGGTCATCGAGATGTGCGGGGGAACACCGGATGGCAAAGGCGGGCTCTGGGTAGCACAGAAAGTTCCCAATGGCGAGATCTTTGTCACGGCCAACACGTTCCGGATCCGGGATGTGGTGCCGGGCAATCCCGACCAGATGTATTCAGCCAGCCTATTTCCTGCGGCAAAGGCAAACGGGTGGTGGAACGAATCGCAGGGAAACCTTGACTGGTTAAAGACCGTGAGCGAGGGCGAGTACTCGCACCCGTACTATTCCCTTGGCCGGGTCTGGAGCGTGCAGAGCAGGATTGCGCCATCGCGTAACTTCACCCCGTACGTCACCGATACGTACTCGAGGGAATATCCCTTCAGCCTTGCACCTGACAAGAAACTTACCACTGCTGATGCCTTTTCCCTTTTCAGGAATCACTACGAAGGCACGGTCTGGGATCTCACCACCGGGCCGGCAGCCGGCCCCTTCGGGAACCCGTACCGCTGGCGCGGACCGTTCGATGATCACGGCCACATTATCTTTGGCGAAGTAAAACCGGGTGCATGGCCCCGTGCGGTCTCCGAGATGTTCTGCGGGTACAGTTATATCAACCAGGGCCGGAGCTGGCTGCCGGACCCCATCGGCGGAATCGCCTGGTTCGGGTTTGCCCAGCCTGCCGAGACGCTCTATATTCCTTTTTATGCAGGAGGGACACAGGTTCCTGCCGAATGGTCGAATACGGACCGGTCCGTCTTCAGCCGGGACCAGGCATGGTGGGCGTTTAACTACGTGACCAACTGGGCAACGCTCAATTATCGTGCCATGTCCGGTGATATCCGGGCCCGGCAGCAGGCGATTGAGCAGCGACAGTTTTCCGTTCAGCCGGTTCTTGAGGAGAATGCACGACAACTCTATTATACGCAGGGAGAGGATGCAGCCCGGGCGTACCTTACCGCGTACAGTACGGGAAATGCAATGGAGAACATGCATGACTGGTGGAAACTTTCCGACCAGCTGGTAGTGAAATACAGCAACATGATGGTGAGTGACTTTGCCAACGGGACAACTGCCCTGCCCGGCTACCCTGACACGTGGCTTCAGGAGAACAAATACCAGTACGGCCCGCGGATTTACGATGCAAAAGACCTGCAGCACGTTGTCGGCTTAGCCTACGTGAACGTGACGGTAGATACAACACCGGGCAATGAACTCAATCTCATCCGCCAGACCCAGCGGACAAACGTAACCGAACGTATTATCGAATTCCTTGAAGGCCGGTACCCCGAATCTGTTCATAACCTTACTCACCGGATCATGAAGACCGGTTAATCACTTTTTTTCCAGTACTCCCGAAACTCATATCTGGCTCTGCGGCAAACCAGCTATTGTTCTTCTTTGAGAGGAAGGCGTGAGGATCACCAATGCACGTAACGCAGGTACAATTGAAAATGATTGCACTCGGGCTCATCCCGGTTTTTTTTATACTGACTTTTATTATGCCAAAAAATACGACTACTGACATCATGCTTGCAGCTGTATTGATCACCGCCATTGCGATCTCTATTATAGGATGGTCAATGGAAAAACGCGAAGCAGTGGTGGAGGAAGATGACCTGCTGGCAATTCCTCCCAAATCTCCCAAAAAACAGTAATTTTCTTTTTTCTCTGGCAAAGGCGAATCAAAGCAATTAAAAAAACCGATTGCGGTATAACAGAGGATTCCGCGACATATGGTTCACATATTCTGGCAGGCCAGAGAAATTTCCCGGCCCCTGTACAAAAAAATCCTACCGGTTTTTTTAATAACACTCTGCCGACTGTGGATTAATTAAAAAAAATTGGCTGTCAGGATCTGAAATCCCCCAATTTGCATCTTTAAAACAATTGATATGAGTTTCAGAGTATCTTCTTTCCGGCATCGGCGCCGGGCTTGACGTGGTAGACTTCGGCAATCTTCATGACGACTGCGGACTTCGGTGTGAGGTTGGGCCTTATTTCTTTCATCCATGCAACATCCTGTAAGAAGATCTCGTCGTTCGTGTGGATGGTTACCGGCCCCTTGATCTGGAAGCCGCCTTTCTCTCCCCACCAGGAAAGCGCCACCACCGGGTTCTCCGCCATGTTCTGCAGGGTCTTTTTGAAGTACTGGTCCGATATGAGCAGGGTTTCGTTGTCGAGGAGCTTGAACGCCCCGATCGGGACTACGTTTGGTACGCGGTTCTTTGATGATGTCGCCAGGAACACGATCTTTGTCCCGGTCAGCGACTCACTTATCTCCGTTGTCATTTCGACCATTGCTGTCTTCTCCGGATAAGAATTACCCGGTAAAGGGTAATAAGGATTGCAGTATCCTTTTTAAAAACTAATCATCTGCTTGTGGATAGACAGTTCTGACTTTTTTTAATTTTATTTGGGTAAAGTGCCAATCCAGCCCCTAACCCATCTCTCTAACCATCATCCGCCCCCCTTGCGCCAGCCCTGCCCCCATTCGGGGGCGGGGGCGCATGTGATTCCTCTGTATTACTTAAGATCCCGTTAAGGTAATACAGCACTATCGCTACCGGGGCGAAGCCCCTGGAGGGTCTGTGTCTTCCGGTCCAAAACGGATGTAATTTTTGCAATACATTTTGGGCATGAAATTTTTTCCAGTTTTCACTCCGTAAATCCTTCTTGGATTTAGGGGCTGAAATAGTACATTACCCTTTTATTTTTAAAAATTTTTAAGCAGATCCTGCCTTGAAAAAAAATTTAAAAAAATTACCTACGGACGCAGAAGAAGCCGCCGCGGAGGTGGTTTTGTATATAGATCTCGCAGCCCGAGCAGTAACAGCCGATCAGTTTCATGCCCGTAGCAGACGACTGGCCGCATGAGCAGAAAAGTTCGGTTGGCTGGTGTTTTTCCAGGGAATGTTTCCGGTAGTTCTGGCAGTTCTTGCAGTATTTCCTGCAGATTGCCCGGTTCTCTTCAGTATCCTCAACGACAGGTTTGTTGCCTGATTCAAACATGGTAAAAATAGTGAGCGATGATGGTTTATAGATCTTTTTTTTTAATTCTCTGTTTTTACTCCGTTATGCGTTGGAACCGGTAGATCTGGCGCCCCGTTGAACAAAAGCCCGCTCCCATCGCTCCGGTCCGGGTGGGATAGCACGGATAATTTCCCAGCCGGACACGGCACGAAAAATACAGCGCCATGGTCGCCTTCCCCTTTTGGCAATCCGGAAATGCTGAGCCTTTGTCACGTGCGTTCTTACCTTTCGTCCAACATTATATCCCGGTTCTTATCTGCCGGGTGGCAACCCCCCGGTTGCATGACAACGTTTGACAATATTTTTTGTGATGTAAAGTCAACACCAGTGCTATGAAGGTATTTCACCTTGCCATAATTCTTTTTCTCATGGCAGCATCTGTATCGCTTGCCGGGTGTACCAGTACGGTTGCCGACCCGAAGATCACTGAAATGAAAGGAGTTGCACACCAGCTCACCATTTCGATCAACAACGATCTGAGCGAACTCAAAGCAGGGATTCAGAATAACTCCCGTGTCCTCGCTTCGGCTGGCCTTTCGGGTCCGGGCGCAGAAGCAGCCCTGGCTGAAAATCTCATGCATCACCCCTGGGCGGTCTCTTCTGTTATCATCTCGCGGGATGGTATCGTGACAACCGCGGTGCCCAAAAATCATGCCGGGATGGTTGGGAAGAACTTAAGCTGGCAGCCACAGGTCCAGAAGGCAAACACGGATCAGGTGCCGGTTGTCAGCGGGGTCTTCCGGATGGAAGAAGGTTTTACCGGGATCTCGCAGAGTTACCCTGTTTTCTCTTCATCTGGCGAATATCTCGGTTATACCGATATCACCTACCCGGCGGATGCTTTCCTCGGCCGGCAGATCGAGCCGGTGATTCGCAGCACGGGCTATGATGTCTGGGTGACGCAGCTGGATGGCACCGAGATCTTCGACACGACAAAAGAAGAGATCGGGAAAAATATCGTAACCGATACCATCTATGCAGATCCTGCCATCCAGGAATTTGTAGCCCGGATCATAAAGGAGCCGTCCGGTACAGCGAACTATGTCTTCTGGGACAAGGAATGGAACCGGAATGTCACCAAGACTGCGGTCTGGGAAACTGCGGGAATCGACGGGGCCACATGGCGCGTGGTAGTCACCAGCGCTGATAGTGACAACGCTGTGAAAACTACAAAGGTACCGGCGACTGCAGCAGTGGCGGCCGATGCCCGTTATGCTAATCTCACCCGTTTTGTAAAGTCGGCACATGCCTATGCACAGGAACACGGGAAGGAGGCAGCTCTCCGGGAGTTCAATAACGTAAACGGCACGTTCATCGACGGGGATCTGTACGTGTTTGCGTACACAATGAACGGGACCGTAATTGCACTGCCTTACCAGCAGGGCCTGCTCGGAACCGACCGAACCGGGGTTGCCGATGCCAACGGGGTTACATTTATCGACCGGATGATCGAAGTTGCCCGTGATGGCGGGGGCTCGCTTTACTATATCTACCCGAATCCCGAGGACAACTTCCGGGAGGAGTTCAAACTTTCGTACGTCCTGCCGGTTGACCATGAATGGTTTGTCGGTGCCGGGATGTACCTGCCCGAACTGCCAGCCGGGTTTAATATTACCGAGCGCGACGAACTTGTCCAGCGGGTGAAGCTGGCCCGTGGGTATGCCCATGAGCAGGGTGCCGGCAGGGCAATTGCCGATTTCAATGACCGGAACGGCACGTTTGCCGACGGGAGCCGGTATATCTTTGCCTACGCCAGTAACGGGACCACGCTTGCGCTTCCGTTCCAGCCTGAACTGATCGGCTCGAACCGGTTGAATTTTTCTGATACCCATGGCGTAAAAATTATCCAGTGGGAGATCTCGGCAGCAAAGCGGGGCGGAGGGTTTGTGTACGTGGATTATCTCAATCCGGATACCGGGTTACCGGGGCTGAAACTCTGCTATGTTACACCGGTCGATGATACCTGGCTTGTGGGGTCCGGGATCTATGCCGATCGGCAATGAGGGTTGGGAGATGAGAATGGCAAAACCATGCCTCGTTTTCCGGCCGCAGGTAACAAAATAATAATAGAATGATTTCGATAATCAATTGCTATGAAACTCACACCCCTTCAGGAAGCAGAAGTAATCGAAGCCATGCAGCAGTATGCTACGGCTTACAGGAAGAAAGACATAAAGGCATTTTCGGCGTTATTCTCTCCCGATATCACCGGGTTTGGGAGCGGGCCGGATGAAATCATTTCGAATCATACGGGTTTTATCCAGCACATAAAGCGTGATATGAGCCAGGCCACCGTTCTCTCGGTAGAATTCACTGACCGTAAGATTTTTGGGGATGGCAGGATTGCATGGGCAACGTCAAAGAGTGCTATCACATTCACGATTGACGGGACAACAAAGCAGACGCTCTATGGCCGGTCGACGATGGTGCTGCGGAACACCGGGAGCCGCTGGCTCATTGAGCAGCTCCACTTCTCGCTGCCATACAGCGGGCAGGCAGAGGGGCAGTCGTTTCCCGGCGCACAATAACCGTGCCGTTCTTAAACGGCTTTTTTAGAGTCTCTGGCCGAACCCCGCCATATCCGGATGCCTGTAAGGGGAATGGAATGGTTGAGTACTCTACGGAGCATTGACCAACATCTCCCCGCTTCAGATCCGTAATATCATGGATGTTGGCAGGACCCGGACGCCCGGCGACAGGCGCACGCTGGAGCCCGGCCCGGACAACCTGCGGGATAATGATCCTCTCTCATATATGAGGAAAAAATCATGGACAGAAAGTATCTCATCCTGGGTGTTATTGTTGCAGCTGTCATCGTTCTTGCCGTAGCTGTTGCGGTAAATATGCTGCCGCACGAACCCGCGGCCAGGGCCGTGTACATCGTGTACGGATCTGAGAAAGGCGACCTCTCGTATACCGACAGCGCATACCAGGGCCTGGCAGCAGCGCAGGAAAAGTTTTCCATCGCCACCCGGGAGTTCACGCCTTCCGATTACGAATCCCTTCCGGCAATCCTCAACAATACGAAGGGATCGGAAAGACCGGGTCTAATCATCACGGTCGGTTTCCAGTACGCCGGCTTCACCCGCCGGCTTGCGCAGCAGCACACGGATATTCAGTTCCTGGCCATAGACCAGTCGGGAACCGGGTCTGGCAATACCCGGTCGTCCGAGATCACATCCTATGGGGACAGTTATCTTGCCGGTGTCCTTGCTGCATCGGCATCGAAAACCGGGCGGGTGGGAATCATCATGGGGATGCAATCGGACGTGCTCGATGCATTCCTCGATGGGTATACGGCGGGAGTATATGCGGTCAACTCATCGATCTCCCTTGATCGTGCCTATGTGCACCAATACACAACCAACGGGTTTTCCGACCCTGCCGGGGCCGGGCGTATCGCGGAAGGGATGTACCGCAATGGGACAGAGGTGATCTTTGCGTGTGCAGGGTATTCCAATATGGGTGTGTTTGATGCAGCACGTACTTCTCCCGGGCGCTATGTTATCGGCACAGATGCCGACCAGTCCCCGCTTGGCCCGCAATTCGTGCTCGCATCGGCAGTTAAGCGGGTGGACCGGGTTGTCTTTACCGGAATCGCCGACCATCTCAACGGGACTTTTACCGGGGGAAACCAGGTTACCGGGCTTAATGAAGGTGTGACCGGCATTGTTTACAATCCGAAATTTGTTTTCTATAATGAAACGGTCAGTGCGTGGAAAACACGGGCACAAGAGAGTGAAGAAATGTACCTGGTATCCCGGACAAAGCCGGTGCAGAAATAATCACGGGATCTGTTTTTTTTATATTCCCCATATTTTTTAAGGAGATTAGGTAAAGTCTACACTAACTCATGGTTAGTATTGAGCCAATTCAGGTTTTTTTAAAGATCTGCGGTCCGGAAAATACAAAAAATATAGCCCCCTCTTACGCCCCCAGTCCCCCAAGGGGGACGGGGCGCATTAAGATGCCTCGGCATTACCTGCATCAGGCACACTCACCGGTACAGGAAATATGGCACTATCGCAACCGGGAGATGCCCGGGCGGCGGGGACCGAGGCTTGCCGAAGCCCCCAAGAGCGGCAATGTAAATTTTGTTTCAGGTTTATCGAACTTTTGGTGGATGTTACACAATCACCTTTTTTTAATAGTAATCGTTCCCGGCAGGGATCACATCGGGAAATACCCGGCCGGATCGCATCCTGATAATGATTCCGGCAGGTGATCTCCGGCCGGGGTTTTTTTATCAGTTTTCCATACCCGTATGGTGTATATGCCATTGAATATATAGGGGAAAAAGAAATAATGCCGATTTGCCAGAACAATGATTATCTTTTGGAAATATCTGAAGCTACAGAAATGGCTTATCGTTGTCGCTCTCGTTTTAGCGGGCATCAGCCAGCTGCTGAACCTTATCGATCCGATTATTTTTGGCATGATCATCGATGATTATGCCTTAAATCCACAATACATCCCGGAAAATGCACTGGTTGCGGGAGTTCTTTTCTGGCTGGTAGTAGCCGTTTCAATTGCGTTTCTCGCCCGTATTGCAAAAACGTTCCAGGATTATTTCGCACGACTGGCCGTTGAATTGTTCGGCATGCAGATATACAACGATGGACTGGAGCAGACGCTCCGCCTTTCGTATGACGAGTTCGAAGTCCAGCGGAGCGGCGAGACGTTATCGATATTGCAAAAAGTACGGTCGGATACCCAGACTTTTATCAATGCATTCATCAATGTACTTTTCTCCGCTTTTGTCGGCATTGGTTTTCTCATCGCGTATTCCATCACCAAGAACTGGCTGCTGGTACCCGTTTTTGTAATCGGTATTCTCGTCTTAGGATCGCTGACCTGGTTACTCTCTGCAAAGATCAAGACAACGCAGAGAGAGATCAACCGCGAAACAAATGAGATATCCGGGGTTATCACCGAATCCTTGCGAAACATCGAGCTCGTGAAAAGCCTGGGCCTCACCTTCCCCGAGATATGGAGATTACGGGCACGGAATTTAAAGATCTTCAACCTGGAGATGACGAAAATCAAACGGGTCCGTATGCTGACATTTTTCCAGGGGACTACGCTTTCCATCCTCAAGCAGTCGATACTGTTCATTCTCCTCTGGTTAATCTTCCACAAAGTCCTTACTACCGGAGAACTGGTTTCGATGCAGTTCATCACCGCTATCATCTTCGGACCTCTTCAGGACTTTGGCTCCGTAATCGTGAGTTATCGCGAGGCTGAAATCTCTTTAGGGAATTTCGATTTGCTGATGCAAAAGCCGATTGAAGAAAGACCGGAAAACCCGATTGCAATCGACGAGTTGAACGATATCCGTTTTGAAGACGTTGTCTTCCGTCACAAGACTGCCGGGTATAACGCCATTGACGGGATCTCTTTTCACGTGAAGACCGGTGAGACGATCGCGTTTGTTGGTCCTTCGGGTGCTGGCAAGTCGACGCTCATGAAGCTCCTGGCGGGGTTATACCGTCCTATCAGCGGGGAGATATATTTCAACGGACAGCCCTCGACACTTATCAGGTTTAACCCGTTACGCAGGCAGATTGGCCTTGTGACGCAGGATTCCCAGTTGTTCTCGGGTACGATAAAGGAAAACCTCCTGCTCGTGAAGTGGGATGCGACTGAAGAGCAGATGATGGATGCATTGCATAAGGCTTCGTGTGACGGGATACTGGGCCGTTCTGCCCTGGGCATGGACACGCTTATCGGGGAGGACGGTATGATGTTGTCAGGCGGAGAGAAGCAGCGCATCTCCATTGCAAGGGCTTTGCTGCGTCATCCCCGCCTGTTAATCTTTGATGAAGCAACTTCGGCACTCGATTCGCTTACCGAAGAGGATATAACAAATACCATCCGGGATATTTCCACGAGCAGGGACCAGATCTCCATTATGATTGCTCATCGCCTGTCAACCATACTGCACGCGGATGTGATCTATGTGATGGAAGCAGGAAAGATTGTTGAGACCGGTTCCCACCAGTGTCTTTTAGACCAGAAGGGTTTGTATTATGCAATGTGGCGCCAGCAGATAGGTGAACGCAGGATACCCAAATCCTGAGGGTTGCCCCCGCCATACCGGTACCCGACAACCCCTTCCCGCTCCGGCTCCGGCCAGCCCCCGGGCAGGTCTGCGTTTCTTTTCCCCTTATTCCCCGCCATCAGTTGCCAAACAGGGGGCCCAGCTCGACTTTCTGCCAGTTCTTGTCCATCACTTTCATCCAGAGCGTCTTTGATGACGGCATGAAAACGACCTGGTGGTTGCTGGAGTACTTGTTGCCAAAGAGTTCCGAGTGACAGAACTTAGAGCCGCCGTTCTCCAGGCAGACGTCCCGGATCTGCATCATCTTCTGTGCATCGATCCATCCCTTAACTTCTGTGGCCTGCCGGAGGAGGTTGTTGTAGCGGGAGAGCGAGTGCTCGGGAGGTGCAGCGAGGTTCCAGGCCGGATCGGTGAAATGGTTAGCCGCCGCAATGACCCCGTCACCGGTCCTCTGTATTGTTTTATTGGTCATTTTCTCGTACACATACGCCCCGTCCGGTCCGGCGACATCCACGATCCATGCAACATCCGGGCTGGTTCCGCGGATACCGGCGTCAAGGCCTTTTAAATCCGAATAATCAAACATGAACCGGAAGAATTCCGTGATGAATTCCGGGCGGGTTTCCGGCGCAGCATCGTTGATGCCCGCGTTGTCGTCAGCAATGAAAAGCCCTTTACTGTTCATGAAGGTCTCGGGCCGCATCCCCGCGGGGCTCCAGGTTGCAATACTGTTGCTGCCATCAGTAGGCCGGTACACCGTGAGCACGTACCATTTGGTGTACGGCATTACGGCATCGTCTAAGTCCCAGTTGCGGGAGGCCATAACGGATCCGTCTGTTGTGAAGTTCCCCCAGGTGGCAAGGTACGAGCAGGATACCGGTACGGGGGGTGCAGTCATGAGCTGGAAGATCGCCCCATAATAGAGGATGGCGATATCATCGGGTGTCAGGCCCGACGTCTCCGACATGCCCTGGAAGATCTCCTTTACGCGCTGAGGATACAATGCGGGTATGTCCCGTCCCACTTCCCGCGCCTGCTCCTGCGTATATCCCCGTTGGGCAAGGGTGTCGATGAGGAACGTGTACTCCTCGTTCAGCTCGGTCTTCATCAGGCTGCCGTACTGCCGGCCCATCTGCCGGTAGGTGCCGGAGAGAACGATGACCGGGTATTCACCTGCCTGGAATCGTTGCCCGCCTTCGAACGAGGCAACCGGCACAAGGCCCGTAACCGCAGGCTGGGAGAAGTATGATACCTGGGGCAGGGAGAGTGCAGCAGCGGTACCGGAGAGGAGGCAGAGCGCAACGAAAAGAGCAATGAGTTTCATACTCGCTTGTGTTTTTTTTGATGGATTAATGCTTTGATCTGTGTCTCTTACTCTCCACAATCCTCCGGAAATTCTGCAATTACCGGCACACGACAACCGGCCGGTACCGGGAGCAACGCAATGCAACGGGACTGGTCTGATGCAATAACTGCTGCTGATTGTTTTGTATCTGTCCGGCTTTTTCATAAACCGCGAAAATCTCCCGCGTTCATCCTGGGGAGGAATTGTTGTTTACCGGGATTTACCCGGAGTTCAAGCTGATTTTTCCGGTTTCCGCTGCATTACCCGGCTCGCAATTACATCGGCAAGCGCTCCATAGAATATACCGAAGATGAAGAGCATCACCGCACCAAAATAATTGTGGGCAGACAGGGGAACGATACAGAGCAGGAGACTGAAGATTGCCCCAAGTCCTGCCCCCCGCAGCACCGGGCGAAGGGGGATTCCATCAGCAAAACCAATCACAAATCCCTGGATAATGCGACCGTAAAGGATCATCCCCATAAACCAGGGTTCCGGAGTGACCCCGGGAGGAGCAGCGACGAGCAGGCTTCCGGCACAGTAGATGCCCGTCAGGATACCAATTGCCGTCGTGATTGCAATCCGCGTTTTCTGAATCATAACCCGATATAAAAACAGAGACCGGGTCGGGTAAAAGTCTTGCCTTTTACCTGCATAAGGGCCGGAAATAAAAAAAAGGAATTTTTGGCTCTGTTGAAACCTTCCGATAATCTTTTACATTGTCCTATTTGGGTTAATGAACAACATATCGGAGTTTTAGCTGAGGGTTTCAACAGAGCCGGTTTTTTTTAAATTGCATTCCGGACATGCAATTTTTGTCATTTTCATTACATAAATCCATCTTTGATTCAGGTGTTAAAAAAGCATATTTCCCATTTATTTAAGTGATTACGGGGGACGGTAATATTGGCCAGAGGATTTTTTCCTGCCGGCAAAACATTTTTTCTCCATTGACGTTCAACGATGACCTGATACTAGCTAAGGGTGATTGTTCTGCGATTCTGTCCCCAGTGCGGCAATGCTGTTAACCCCGAAAACAAATTTTGCAGGAACTGTGGCACATCCCTCCGTACGGATCTTCCCGGCGGCAAAGCAGCAGCATCCCCGCAACCGGGTCAGCCCATCCGGTTTTTCCGGCTCTCACTTTCCGGCATAACTTCCAGAAACAGCCTCCTCGCCGTTACAGGACTCATTATCTTCATCCTCATTATCATCTTCATTGGCTATCCCCTGCTCATAATACCGGGAACAACCATTTCAGGAACACCCGCTTCCCCTGCTGCTGCGCAGTCTCCCGCTGGCGGGCCCGGTGATTATCAGGGGGGATCGTATGTGATTGTTGAAACCATAGAGCCAACACCATTCCCCACAACACAGCCTCTTATCGCGGCCACCCCTTTGGTGCCCCCGACGCTGATCACAACCCCCCCGACCACGGCGCAGGTTACAGAATACGTTGTCTGCCCTGCTGACCGGCTTGCCTGCAATAGTACCTGTGTCGATCTGCGGACTGACAACAATAATTGCGGGTATTGCAATAATTCCTGCCCTGCGGGAACCTCCTGCCTGAATGGTAATTGCGCTATCACCTGTTCTGCCGGACAGGCCAGCTGCGGTGACGGTTGTTTCAACCTGCTGACCGATCCCCGGCATTGCGGCTCCTGCCAGAATTCCTGCCCGTATGGTATGATCTGCTCAATGGGCCGGTGTGATTCACCCCCCCAGTGATCCGGTCTGTGCCTAACAAAGAAGAATCAGACTGGCTTTTTTACACTCATCAATATAAATTCCGGATGCCAACGTATGAGCAGTGACAACAGCAATTCTTGGCGGGGGGCTTTCAGGACTCGCACTGGCCCGCCTGCTGCATGAAAAGGGCAATGAGGTCATTGTCCTTGAAGCGGAACCAGAATACGGCGGGCTCTGTCGCTCAAAAACCGAACAGGGATTCACGTTCGATACTGGCGGTTCGCATATTATCTTCTCGCGGGATACCGAAGTGCTTGCATTCATGCGAAAGATGATTGCAGGAAACGAGCAGCGTAATGACCGGAATACAAAAATTTTTTATAAAGGCCGGTGCGTGAAATACCCGTTCGAAAACGGGCTTTTTGATCTTCCCGTTGAGGACCGGTTCTTCTGCATCAATGAATTTATCAAAACCCATGTTGCGATGGAAAAAGGCACATTGCCGGCACCGGAGAATTTCCGGGAATGGATCTACTTTACCTTCGGAAAAGGCGTTGCCGAATGCTACATGGTTCCCTATAATGAAAAGATCTGGAAATTTCCAACAGAAAAAATGTCCCTGCACTGGGTGGACGGGCGCATACCCCGCCCCCCGGTCGAAGATGTGATCAAATCCGCCATCGGCATTCCCACGGAAGGCTATACCCACCAGTCAGTCTTTTCCTACCCAGCTGATGGCGGAATTGAAGCGCTTGTCAGGGCTATAGCCCTACCCATCCAGGAAAAGATAAGGACCGGGTTCCGCGTGACATCCGTACGGAAAACGGGCAGTGGCTTTGAGATCAGTAATGGCAGCGAGGTCATTGTGGCAGACCATTGTATCTCTACCATGCCGGTGCAGCACCTTGTTGCAGCTCTTGACGCTGTGCCTCCCCGGGTAAAGGAGGCTTGTGCAGCCCTCAGGTACAATGCTATCGTCTGCGTGAATATCGGGATACAGGGAACCGTTCCGGACATCTCCTGGCTCTATATTCCCGAGATCGCACTGGGTATGACCAACCGCATCTCGTTTCCCTCCAATTACAGTGCCCGGGCAGCTCCCGAAGGCTGCGGATCGGTACTTGCCGAGATCACGCACCAGCCGGGCGACGATGTCTCCCGCATGGACGACAAGGCGCTGGTCGCACAGGTGATAAAGACGCTGGAGGCAATGCAGATCGTGGCAAAAGACCAGGTTATTTATTCCTCGGTGGAACGCCAGCCCTATGCCTATGTGGTCTACGATCTCGATTATGAGAAAAATATCGCGGTTATCAGGGACTATTGCGCTTCGGCGGGTATCCCGCTTGTCGGCAGGTTTTCACAATTCGAGTATCTCAACATGGACGGCTGTCTCCGCAGCGTTATGGATTTTGCTGCACGCTACCCGGATACTTAAAAAACCACCCGTTTTTTTTGCACACGCTTATTATCCGTAAACGTGAAAATGATACAGGAGTATTTCCTTTAATGATATCCGTCATCATTCCCACGTTTAACGAAGAGGAGAATATCGCCCAGTGCCTCGTCTCGCTCTCGCACCAGAATATCCCGCGGACCGAGTACGAGATCATCGTAGTTGATGGCGGTTCAAAGGATACCACCTGCGAGATTGCAAAAAAGTATGCCGACAAGGTCTTTACCCAGACCAGTAAAAAAGTGGGCGGGGCCCGCAATGACGGCGTTAAGGAAGCGAAAGGCGATATCGTCGCAACAACGGACGCTGACTGCATCCTCCCCCCGGACTGGATCAAAAATCTTGCAGAGGATTTCAGGGATTTTCAGGTAGTGCAGGTCTATGGCCCGGTCTATCCTATTGAAGAGGGCATTGGCAACCGGTTCTCGCTCCTGCTCGCCAATACCTTTGCCCGCATCGGCTACTATAGCAAAACATTCTACTACACGCTCGGGTGCAATACGGCGTTTCGGAAAGATGCGTTTACCCGTGCGGGCATGTACCGCTGCATCGATGCTGGCGATGATCTTGAGATCGCCATGCGGATGAAAGACGTGGGAAAGATATACTTTGACAACCGGCTCAAGGTGGGCTTTTCCATGCGGCGGTACCAGAAATTCGGCACCCTCCAGTCACTCTATGAATGGATATATATCGTATCCAAGGGTGGGAATTCTGAAAAATACTCGTATTCCCAGAAAAAGTACAAATAATTCGTTCTGCGATTTTCTTTTACATAATGCAAAGGTCAGGTATGCCGGCAGCAGATCATCCCGATACAAACAAAGCACGGGTGGAGCAGCGGATCGCCGCATTCAACCAGAGCCCGTTTGCGCAGCTGCTGAAGATGACGATCACCGAGGCGCATGACGGGTATGCCCGGGTGATCATGGACTGCGCCCATACCTTAAACCCGCATGATGTGGCGCATGGCGGTGCAATCTTCGGTCTTGCGGACCAGGCCTTCGGCATTGCTGCAAACTGCGGCGGTGTTGACCGGGTCGCCGTTTCGGTGCACATCCAGTATATAGCACCGGCAACCGGCAGTCTTGTTGCCATCGCAGACCGGGTTGCCGACAATGGCAGGTACTCCACCTTCCGGGTGATGGTGTATGAAGGTGAGCTCACCATTGCGGAATTTGACGGTGTTGCACTCCAGGTAAATCCTCCCCCGGAATAGATATTTATTCACCTGCACGGTCACAACAGATTGGTATGACTCCAGAAAAGACTGTAGTGGCGACCGTTGCCGGCCTCATGGCACTTGCTGCACGCACAGCACCGAAAGGAAAAGGGGTGGACACGCTCATCATCAGGATGCTTTCCGGAAAAGAAGTACCTGCGCTTGCGACCCGGCTCGCCGAACTGGGGGAAAGAGAGGGCATCGGTTTCTTTTTGCGGGATGCAAAGAACATTGCGGCCAGCGATGCATGCGTGCTGGTCGGTGCACGGGGAGACACCGTTGCCGGGATCAACTGCGGGGCATGCGGGTTTGCAACCTGTGCGGATATGACAAAGGAATGCAAAAAGAAGAAGAACAAGAAGACCACGCCGTTCTCCGGGCCCAACTGCGCCATACGCATGGCGGATCTTGGCATTGCCCTTGGCTCTGCGGTAAAAACTGCCCAGTTCCATAATGCCGATAACCGGATTATGTATTCCGGGGGTGTTGCCGCCATTGATCTCGGGCTTATGGGGAAAGATTGTACCGTTGCCTATGCGATCCCGCTCTCGGCAACAGGGAAAAACATTTTCTTCGATCGCTCCTAATGGGAACTGTTAGCATGCCGATCATGAAAATCCGCGGCGGAGACCTGGATCTCGTGGAGTACGATTTCAAGTCATTTGCGCCAAAAACGATCTTAAAGACACTCGGACTTGAGAATGAAAAATACAAACTGGCCCCAAAAAAAGGCAAAGTAACCGTAAAAGCCCCGGCACGTATCCACCTGACCGTACTGGACATGAACCGGTTTGCCCCGGATCACCCGGGTGGCGGGGGTATCGGGTTTGCGATCCAGTGCTATTGCACCGCAACAGTGGAATGCACAAAAAAATCAGTCTCGATCGATTACGGGCGCGCCCCCATCATCGAGAACTTCGTCGCAGTCTTCAAAAAGGCGGTCGGCTATACGGGTGGATTTTCCATCAGGGCTGCCGATCACGAGCAGAAACACGTGGGCCTGGGATCCACGAGCACGGTCATGATCGCAGTTGCAACCGCGATGAATGTCGCGGTTGGCTCTCCGCTCACCAACACCCAGCTCCGCCATTTGATCGGCCATAACTATGTTGAGGAGACCACGGAAGGGAATATTGCTTTCGGGTTCGAGACCGGTGTCGGCCCGGCAGTAAGTACGCATGGCGGCATGGCGATCATGGGCGACGAGCTCTCGCTGGTGTACCACCATGCGTTTGCTGAAGGAAAGAATGTCCATATCATCATCCCGCCGACCGAAATTTCCTCGGCCGGCACGCAGGAGTTCGACCTCCTGATGAACAAGGCACGGACGCTGGATTACCGGGACCGCGAACTCAAGGCATATCTCTTCCTGATGGATCTTGTTCCTGCACTGGAGAAAGATGACCTGAAAAAAGCCGGCGATGTGGTCTGGGAGATCGAGTTCCGGGGATCGAAGCGGGCCGAAGTGGAGCACCACAGTTACGGTATCTATCATTACATGAGCCAGCTGCGGGAGAGGAAACTCGAATTTGTCGGTATGAGTTCGGTAGGGCCTTCCATTGCCGTTGTCACGGCACTTGACCGGAAATCCATAGACACCCTGCTCAAACCCCTTGGTCTTGCCGTCACCATCAGCACGAAAGTCGATAACAAGGGCATGACAATACGGCATAAAAAATAATTTTTTCTCTGTTCAAAGTGAGATAATACCAACAAAAATTTTTCTCTCATACCATTGTGATGCTTCCCACCCCCTTCGGCGTCGCTCGTCCGCTGGGCAGGGATGTTTATCCAGATCATAATTCGATAAAGCGGATCTTAAAAGATAAGAATCCGGCTTACATACTTTTCCTATTGAACCGCCGCGTGGGTGCCCCATCGGGGGCAGCGGAACATCCTTAGTGGGGGTATGGAGGCATAAGCCCCCATCAATGAACAGATTCCTGGTGCCCGCTCATTTTGATGCCGGTAAAAAACATAATTATTCTTTCCGGGCTTCAGAATTTTTCCTGTTTTCAAGATACCCCGAAACAATCCCGTAGAGAATAAACAGGATGGTTATCACGCTCAGCGCAATGACGGCAATGATTAAGAGGCTCATATTTTCTTTTACCACCGTAAACGAACCGAAATAATACCCGGCCATGACTATTCCGGCCGTCCAGCATACGGCACCCAGTACATTATAGAACAGGAAGCGGGAGTAATGCATGGAACCCACCCCAGCGAGGAAGGGAGCAAATGTCCGCACCAGCGGGACGAAACGTGCGACAAAGATCGTTGCACCGCCATATTTTTCATAGAACATATACGTACGGTCAATATACTCTTTTTTCACCAGATGGGGAAATCGTTCGAGAAATACCCGCAGACCGATATAATTCCCGATCCAGTAATTCAGCGTATCTCCGATCACGGCGCCCAGGATGATCGCGACGAACAGCCACGGGAGCTCCATTATCCCGCTCGCCGCTGCCGCACCGGCTACAAACAGCAGCGAGTCGCCGGGAAGAAAGGGCATAATGACCAGACCGGTTTCAAGAAAAATGATGCAGAAAAGAATCAGGTATGTCCACATACCGTATTCCTGGACGACAGCAACCATATTCTGGTCGAGATGAAGAGATATATTGATCAGAGAATCGAGCATGCAGTGTAAAAAAATAGGGTCTCTTGCCTATATTAAGGTGAGTTCATCTGCGGTGTACCGGCTAATTCCGGGTTGGAATTTTTTGCAGTGTATTTTTTTTACAGGACAATTTTTTTGTCAAGTAAATTTTGAAAAATTCCGATGATAAAGGAAGCAAATGGAAATTGAGTTTGGATTGTAAAATTTTCATTGGTTTGGTGCGAAGTCTTTGACTTCATGCAGGTTTTTTTTAAGAAAAATGCAGGCCAAAAACATATATCGGGAATAAGGTCCAAAATACCTCTCATTGTCATAGCATTGCCGTTCAATCGGGAGATGTAACAATTGTCCCCTGCCAGTTCCTTAAACCTGTTCTGCATCCTTTCGGTTGCATGTATTGCCGTTCTCTTTGTCGTACCGGTGCATGCCTTTACTGCAAATTCACTTGATATAACGGTCGATAAAAGCGGTGATGCTACCGCGAGTTTCAAATTCACGCTGGAAGGATTCCTGGAAAATGCCATACCCCAGTCCATACTTGAAGAAGAACTCAAAAAAGGCCTGACCACCAGTTCAGAACCCCCGGTTCTTGTGTCCATGGATAAAACCGGAGCTGTCATGCTCCTGAAAAAATTCGCTGACACGCAGGATGTAGCTACGGGTACGGAATACCGCACATCTTCTATGAATTTCCAGAAAGCTGAGATTGCCCTGAAAGAGTCCGCACTGAACAGTGTGGTGTCTGCGGACTTTACTCCGGCTAAGGTTACGATCACATTCCCTGACGCATATACCCGGCAATTCGCAAACACGGCAATTCTCCCGGCCATTACTCACATTGTCATCGATCCTTCAAAGCCTCCTGCGGCAGCAAACCAGGCCCTGACGGGAAGCATCAATGTAACGTCCTCTCCACCTGCCGTTCAGGTTTATATCGATAACACCTATACCGGGGACACTCCCGGGACATTTTCCGATATCCCGGCAGGGGCTCACACGCTCCTGTTCCAGAAAGAAGGATTCCAACCCGTGACCAAAACCATTGCCATCGTGGAGGGCAAGACAACCAATGTGTTCGTATTCCTCCAGTACACGGCGCAGTCGACCCCCGCCAGCCCCGGGGGAATTCTGCCCCTCCCCGGCTTTGGCCTGCTGCTCGCGGGGCTTGCGGTCAGCATGTGTATTGTCTGGCGGAAAATGGCCCGGTAATAATTTTTTCCTGATATGAGCAAGGATAAAAGATCCTCCCTTTTTTTATTTTGGGCTTACGCCTGCCTTCACCATGAACGATTGTACAATCACATTGCCGGACTTTACTATAACAGTGCCCGGTGATTTAACAGGAATTACCCGAGAACGTGTTGCCGGTGTTCACCCGGAAGGGTGCGATGCAGCAAGACCGATTTTTCGATAACACTAAAAAACGTTAAAAAAGGTTACTGGTTTTTTCTGGTAAAGATGAGTGCCAGCACGAAAAGGGCACCACACACCATCAACGGAAGTGTCCCTGATTTCTGGGGTGTTGTGGGGGTAGCAGGGGACATTCCCGCAACAACCGTACTCATGGCTCCGGCATTTACCGTAGTAGTAATCTCATAATTCTGGTACCCGGTGAGCTGGACCGTAACGACATGGCTTCCGGCGGGAATATCTTTTAAGGTCAGCGGTGTGATCCCGACAAAATTATTATCAACCATTACATTTGCACCGGGCGGGGTAGAAGAAACGGATAATTCGCCATTACCGGGTTTTGGTCCTGTATGGGTGAGAATGGCGTTGATCTCCGATACGGTATTTGCATTTACATTCACCGATGTTGTGTATGCCTCGTATCCGGAAAGAGTGAGAACTACCGTATGATCCCCAATGCCGATGTTGTTCAGTTTCAGTGAGCCACTCGAAGGGGTTTGCCCGTAATTATTGCCATCAAGGATTACCGATGCGCCACCGGGGCTTGAGGATACATATACCCACCCGACATTGCTTACAGGTACCGGATTGAGAGTGCCCGAGACTGTTTTTGTACCCCCGGACGGAACCGTAACGGTTGACTTCCAGTCATAATACCCGGCATGGTCAAGCTCGACAATGTGGGTACCGGATGCAAGATTATTGAGGGTGATAGGCGTTGTTCCGCGGTACATACCATCCAGGACCACTTTTGAGTTTGTGGGATTGGAAATCACATAGAGTGAACCTGATGTCTCCAGGGGAGAAAGGGAACAATATACTGTTGAACGGGTCCCGGACGAGACTGTTGTTGTTGTCGTGAACGTATGATAGCCGTTCAGCTCGGCTTGGATCGAGTAACTTCCCGGCCATACTTCGTTTATAGTAAGAGGCGCACTTCCCCGGTAATTGCCATTAAAGTAAATTGAGGCGCCGGATGGCGATGATTCAACATAGATAGAACCATAATTGACCGGAGGAACCGGCGTGGGAATCGGGTTTAACGTGGCATAATAGGTCCGTGTTTCCCCGGCACCCGGCATCGTGAGATCCCCGTTGTAAGGAGTGTACCCGGATTTTTCCACAGAAAATGAATGGTACGGGGCAGCAGTCGTGTATACCGGGACGGTGAGGGAACCCCCGTTGATCACTCCTTTTTCCACACCATCAAAATATACTCTTGCCCCGTCAACATTGCAACGGATGTCAATCCATCCCTCTTCGCCGCCAAGTGCGCTGACCACCGGGATCGTAAGCAGGAACAGGCTTATTGCGATACCCACGAGAAAATGTAGTTTTTTCATAGAAATTCTCCGTCAAGGAGAATGGTTTTTTCCAGTATAAACATTTCTGGTAACCAAAAAAAGTATACCCATTTTGCAGGGAAAATCCTGCCCCGGAGTTATCTGATAAACAATGCCTGGATTTCTGCCCGGGGAAAATCCTGCCCGCGGACACGCAGGGACCACCGTTTCGTGGTAATGGATTGCAGGTGAAATGTACAGAAAAGATCCTGTACTTCCTGTTCAGTAAAAAAATGGGTAATAATCCCCGAACCTTTACGCATCGTTCCTGGTTCTGCAACAGATCCTTTACCGGATCGAAAATCTTCCCTGGAAAATCCTGTAAAATACAAGATGCCGCCTTTTTTTAACACACCTGCTGCTTCAGCAACCGCATGTTCACGATCGCTGCTCTCCAGATGCGAAAGAACATGAATCGCGATAACTCCATCAAAAACAGATGGGGCAAAGGGCAACCAGCGGGCATCGGCGACACAGGCAAATCCATTGGGCATGGTATCGGCGATGGGTTTACACATCCGGGCAGCACTGGGAGAAAAATCAATGGCTGTCACTTCCCAGCAACGCTGGACCATATAAGAGAGGGTCTTGCCATTGCCGCAACCAAGTTCAAGCACCCGGGAACCCGGTGGCAAAACCGGAAGGTGATGTACGGTACCACTCCAGAGGGCTCCGCGTTGCAGGTAATCCTTTTCCCATGCTTCGGCTTCTTTTCTCACGATCTCTCCTTCTTACCTTTGTTGGACCGGGAAATTTAAAGGCGGTTACTTCCCTACCCGGGGAAATATGTCGGGTTCTTAATCGATCCCCGGTTGGTTTGTCAGGTTATTTTTCACGGGAGAAATATTCTTTTTTTCCGGGAATGTAAATTGCGGATGAATATTCCTCTATAAAATCCGCATCGGTGAGAAGATCGATATAGACCATCTTGTCTGCCACTTCCTGCGCAGTGGACCGTTTCTTTTCAGACATAAGCGTTGCATAGGCACCACTCAGCGAACCATTGCCGATTCCATTGAATGAGGCACAATAAAAGTCAGGCAGGATGCCGAACCGTACAACATTTTTGATGTCCCCAAATGTCCCGAATGCACCGGCAAGGTACACGCTTTTTATGTCACTGATTAAAATGCGGTATTTTTTCAGCAGTACACCAATCGACCCGAGTACTGCTGCTTTCGAGTCCATCAGGTATGCCATATCCTGCCCCGTGATCACAATATCCCTGCCGGTGGCCGTCTTGTCTTTGGGTACAAGCATATATTCAGGACCACCCGGCCCGGCCCGGACACCGGGCTTTCCGGCAACCAACTTCCCGGTAAAGTCAAGAATTCCTGTACGTGCCATAGCGGCAGCAGCATCAATGATACCGGATCCGCAAATCCCCCGGGGGGGTGCATCTCCAACAGTAGTCCAGGATACAGAGAAGTTTTGGGGATCGATGCTGACAGATTCAATCGCGCCAAGCATGGCCCGCATACCGGAGCTGATCCCGGCACCTTCAAACGCGGGGCCGGATGCGCAGGAAACGGAGGCCAGCCAGTCAGAATTTCCCATGATTACTTCCCCATTGGTGCCTAGATCGATGAGAAGCGAAAGATTTTTTGAGGTATGCATTCCCGAAGCCAACACATCTCCCACGGCATCCCCCCCGACAAAGCGGCTGACATTAGGCAGGCAGTATACATATGCCCCGGGATTTACCCGGATCCCGATCTGCCGGGCAGGGATAAGGATCGGTTTCCGTGAGACCGGGATGTTGGCAAGCTCAAGGTCATGGCAGTCTTTACCAACAAGAAGGTATTCCATGACGGTATTTCCACTGATACAGACATCGTTGATCTGGGACGGGTCCATGACGGCAGAAGTGGTCAACTGGCTGATGACATCATTGATGCTTTCCACCGCCAGGCGCTGGAGCGTTGCGCTGCCTTCAGGTTTTCGTGCTGCATGAATACGGGTCAGCAGTTCCTCACCCAGCGTGATTTGCCGGTTGAGAGAAGAGGCCTGTGCCCGGATACTTCCGTCAGAAAGGTTCACCAGTACACCCACAACGGTAGTAGTCCCGAGGTCGAGGGCAAGTCCATAGTTTTGTTCCCGGGTATCGCCGTCTTCAAGTGCGATCACTTCAGGGTAATCACGGGAGCGGGTGATAGTGACCGTAACCGGTCTCTTTGCAGTGAGCAGGTTGTCGTGCTGCTCTTTTGTCATATGCGGGCGGGTTCCGGTATACCCGTCAAGGCGCAGTGAACGGGATGAAACGGGATGACCGGCATCCTGTTCCGGCATTAACCGGTATTTTGCGACCAGGGGGGAAAGTTCGGGATTACCGCCTACCTTACTCATGAGAATCTGGGGAGCAAAAATCCGGCTTTCCACCGGAATGATAAACTCACAATCTCCCAAGACATGCGTGTGGCAGGCCCGGCAATAGTTGTTTTTAATTTCTTCGGGAGTAAGTCCGTGAAGGCTCACCGGAGAGCCGGCATCGCTTGAGCCTTTTACAAAGATAACTTTACATTTATTACATTCACCGTTTCCGCCACAGATACACTCAAACAGGATAGCTGCCTGGCGGATTGCATCAAGTACGGATGTGCCTTTTGGCACAGAAACCTGTTTGTTTACCGGAGAGAACGAAACGGTAACCAGCTCAGCCATGGAAAGCCTCGGAGATAAAAACGGGAAAAAAGGGTAACTGGTAATAAATCATACAAGCGGACCGGGAATTATTTTCAACCGTGATATTCAATTCCTTACTCCTTTTGCCAGCGTTCCCGGATAAACAAGGCGATACCGGAAGAGTCCTTGGGTCCGACCAAAATTTTCCAACCGGTTGCCTCTTCCGTTTCCCCGCTGAGGCGGGCAGATAATCCGGGGATAATCAGCGTCTTGTGATTCACCAGATCAGAAACGCCATATTCCTTTATTGACGAGGCGATTGCATCAGCGGTAAAATACCGTCCTGCTACAGCACTTTCCACGCTCAGGCCGCCGGTGTCTGTTACAATGAGGTAACAATCGAGATTTGCGGCCTTGATATCAGATTCCACGGTAAAATAGGTGAGAGCATAATTTGTCGTAATAAGGACCGGGGAGTTACGGCCGGGCCTGCCAAATGTTTTTACACCGGCTTCAACGGAAACCGGTTTACGGGGATCCGAGTAAATATTGAACCGCCAGATCAGCTGCGGGAGCAGTACCCAGCCATCGAGGCTGTGCATGATAAGCAGGTCAGAATACCGTGTCATGAGCATCGATGCCGTTGTGGCTTCCCGCCATTTTAAGACATCTTCAGATAACTCCCCTCCGGTCCAGACGGTGAGCGGAACCCCGAGAAGCGGAAAGCCGAACAGTTCATCGAAATTCCTGCATGCCTGTGTACGGATTGCCGTAAAGTTACTGATAGTCTGGGCCAGCCCGGCTTCAGTAATGGTGCCCGGATCCAGTACCAGATCAGAGATACCATAGGCAAGTAAAGTCCTGACCAGAGAGCGGAGCAGTGGAAGATCATGAGGGGCAAAGACGGCAAGCGGTGCATGATAAGCAAGAGCAAGATCGGCCATCGCTTTCCAGTTCATATCAGTGGCTGCATAAATGAGTGGGCGCCGATCTCGAATTACCGACAGTCCGGCTTCCATGACAACAGGATCGAGGACACAGAGAATCAGGGGCATGTCGGTTGCGTCTGCCACCTGTTTTACGGTTGCCTTAAAGATTGCAGGATCACCGGAACAGGAACGGATGGCTATTGCATTGAGTTTTAAGGTTCTTCCAATATAATTGTAGGAAAAACCACTGATCTGGTGGACCCGGGCAACCAGTTCTTCCTCAGTCATGAGATCATTGACATCAATAGCAACCGGGGTCGGGTTGTGGTAGGTGAACTCATGCCGCTGGAGTACATACTTCCCGCCAATATCAACCACAGATTCACCGGTGCCAATAGTCACCTGGCGGACCAGGGGGGCCATGAGTGCCGACAGGGATTCATGCTCCTTGCTGTAATTGGGGGTATGGAGCGGGGGGCATGCCGAGAGCATTAACTCGCCATTGACTACCCGCGTTGCAAACGCCATGCAGTTGGATTCCCCGCATTCCTTGCAGTTTGTCCGGGGGAGCAGGGTATAGACATCTATCGGGCTGATTTCACGGATACTTTTTTTAGCCTTTTTTTGGGGCTGGATACCTGTGCTGCTCATATTCTCACGCTCACCCAATCCTGGACCTGTTCAACGGGGGGATTTTCTTTTGTTTCGAGACGGTGAATTACATCTTTGAGCGTGAGGACTGCTGCCGGGTGCATCATGAGGAACAGGTCAATACCGGCAAGGAGCAGGGTAAGGGCATTGACCGTCTCCCAGATGGGGCCCCGAAGTTCACGCGGCCCGTATTCCGGGGGCATCTTCATCCAGGCTTCCCGAGCAGCCCAGGCATTGGTGGCTGCCGATATCACCGGATGTGCCAGCTCTGAATCCCCCATGAGGGCGGCATACCGGGCGCGTTCATGGATCGTAAACGAGTACTCCAGCCCGTACCCCAGTGCCACGGTGGTCAGGTCCATGACAATCTGCTCGGGAGGGATGAACTCGTACAGTCTCCGGTTCAGCTCCTTTGCGCTGTTCAGTTCCAGACCGGTGAATGCGAGGAGCACATGGTCGTTGTCGCGGGCTGCGGTGGCAACACTCTCCAGTGTTTTTGCTTCGGCCATATCGAGCGTGACCGAGTTCAGCAGCAGGCGCTCCCCGTGAGCCATCTCGGCTACCGCGGTAAAAACAGCAGCGTCTTTCTTTGGATCCCCGCAGCCCCCGACCATGATCGGGACATCTACTGCCTGGAGTACATCCTCGACGGTTTTTACCGCCGCCGAAACACTGGCATCCTTGAGAAGAGGATCGGTGCTCATCAGGTGGATGGTAATCATATCCGCCCCGAATTTTTTCACATTCATCCGCGCCCATTCGGCCGGATCTTCCATTACCTCTTTCACGTTCTCGCGAAGGACCATGGGCAGGGAAACCGTCATATCAAAGACATCCAGCGATATGACCGGGGCGTGAACCGGGGGTTGCAGGCGATCCGAATACGCAGGAGTTGTTGCACCTCCAATGGTGAGGGTCTTGCTCCGGCTGCCGCCCTGTGATTTTGTCGCCCCGAGGGTTACTTCCCGGATCTTTCCCGGAAATTCTGTTGTGAGGGGAACATAGGATTCACGGATAAGTTCCGTGGGTTTTTCCATTAACACAGGAATGGCATGAGGCGGGGTGAGCAGGGGAGTTAATGCTGATGAGGGGATAAAAAACTCGAGATCGCCGATCTCCAGCATCACATTCTGCAGCTCGACCTGCTGTACACCTTTCAGCAGCTCGAGAAGCTGGGGGGCTAACGAGAGCAACTGTTCGCTGTTCAAAGAACCGGGATTATTTTTTTGCGCCACCCTTCACCTCCCCTTCTGTGCCGGGGGTTTTACCGGCAGGATGATCACTTTTTCTGCCGTGATCTTTGCATTTTTTAAGATAACCCGGAATCCACCAACCGTCATAGGAATATCTCCGGCAGAAAAGACCGTGGGAATAGCCGGAGATTCCGCTGTGGTTTCTTTTTCCGCAACCCAGCGCTGGATCACCGGGTGATGATGGTCTTCTAAAAATGCCCTGAGGTCTGCAACTGACATGGCATCTTTTTCCGTTGCAATGGCATCATAAACACCACCCGGAATAAATTCCTGCAGACGTTCCTTGATCTCTGAGGGCATCCAGACCACGCGGTTGTACCCGCCATCCGCGTGCATAAATTTTGTTGATCGCATGTATTCGATCGAGAGACCGTGGAAACCCTCCACCTGCCGCCCGCCGGCCGTGGAATCTGCCATAGTCGAGAAGGCAAGACCGTTTACCGTAACCTGCCGGAAACCACGGTGGACAATGCCAAAGCCGTCCACTTCGGGAATATAAAATGCAATGCCTTCAAAACAACCACAGGATGTATGGGGATACCCGAATGCCGAGTAGAGGTATACCCGGCTCACTTCACCCATGGACCGCTTTTTTGCATTCTCATTTACCCCGGTATATTCACCATTCTCGCGGTCAAGGCACTCGCCTTTTTCGATTGCAAAGATCGGGCCTTTGGGATCAACTCCCGCAGCTGCCCTGCCATCAAACCAGCTGATTGCACCACAGTTGGCATAGCGCTGCGGAGTGATGACACAGACATGCGTTGGTGCAAAGGACTGGCAGAGTGCACACCCGTAGAACGTATCCACGTCGTCGTCCGAGAGGCCACGGGCGCGTGCGTCCCGGGCTTCGTAGGTTGCGAGGGCCTCCGTGTAGAGCAGGTGGATTTTTTCCTTATCGGTGATGAAGGTGATCTGGACTTTTTCTAAAATGGGCAGTTCGTTCCGGAACAGCTCGTGCATGACCTTTCCGATAAACGTAAAGGAGTTCAGTTCCTTGGCGAAGGCCTTTTTCGAGAGACGGATCCAGATGTCGTACCGCTGGTTGAGGTGCATGAATCCTTCGATATAATTCGAGTATTCATGAATCCGCCGCTCCACAACCCCTTCAAGGTCAGTTTCGATACGGGCACCGGCAACTTCGACCAGGATGCCAACCGGGTAGTGCGAACCGGGTTCCATGGCGCTGAGATCCGGGCCGATGATCCGGATCTCGCCGTCCGTCACCTGTTCCATAGGCCGGACACGGACAATCTCGAATTTTTCCGGCTCGGCAGGTCCTCCCAGCTCCACGTGCATGTCGTTTTTCCTTACACGCTCCCCTTCATGGATGAGACCGACTTCTACGGGAATATTGTCAAACATGCCGTTTCAGTCCCCCAGGTTTGCTACAATAGCGGTGAGATTTGCCGCCCAGTCCTTGATCGTGCTGTTCGGGAATGACCAGCTGGCATTGGGCTGGTATACGCAGTCAAGAGTCATGGTCTTAACGTGAGGGGCAAAATGCTTGAGTCCGGAGAGAATGGTCCATTCCATGTAATACGGGAGTCCGACAAAGATTGCCAGATCATAGGATTCCTTCCCGTCAAGGCCCTTCCAGCGGGGATCGGTGAGACGGTTGGCGATATCAACGGCCGGCATCAGGGCGGCGGGAGAAAAACCGCGGTTGAGAAATTCCCGGTTCGTGCTTGCTGTAACCACAACCGGGATTTTTCCTCTCTTTGAAAGCTCGATAAGGCAGTCGATCAGTTTCCTGCCTTCGACTTCATACTCAAGAATACCGTGACCAACGATCATGATGGGGCGTTTGGCCCTCCGGATCATTGCATCGGCAATATCCGGCTTGATGATCAGGGAAGCCTTTTTTGGCCCGGGGATCTCAGCGGTCTGCCACGAGTCAGTCATCGGCACAATTATTCCTCCTTTTGTTTATGGATCATCCTTTTGAGGAGCGTCGGGTCCGGAATCGGGCGTTCCTTCCAGTTATGATCGTGGAGATGGGCGACGATCTCATCTTTCATCGTCAGCGGCACATCGGCAAGCGTCCTGACCAGCTGGTGGACATCGGGAGGTATCCCCCCGATGAGACGTTTGTGCAGATCGATATAATTTGCCAGCTTGTTTGCACGTCCCTTGCTGGTATCGTTCGGGCGCATGGTCAGCTTCGCGATGATCACCATCGCCTCCTCCTTGGTCTCAGCGGCAAAGAAGAGGTGTTCCGGCACCGGCCCCCCGTACACTTTTTTCCCGGTACGGGCATCGTACACGTACCAGTCTTCCTCCTTATCCGCACGACCGAGCAGCATGCGCCGGTACTTGGTGCCGTGCGGTCCGACAACTACCGGAATGCCGAGACGCCAGAAGCCTGCGGCAATTGCTGCTGCTTTCTGGGACATCGCACCCCAGGCAACACCAACCGCGCCGACCCGGTTATACACATAATCGGCAATCTCTTCGTAGTTGCCCCGCAGCGGGCGCTTGGCAAAGATGCTGGCAATCTTGATTGCAGCGCCGGCGATATGGGCATTGGATACACAGGAGCCAACGTTTACAATACCGCCGGCTTCAAAGGCACCTGAGTAAAGTTCGTACGCGGTCTTCCCGTCTTCATTCCGGTACATTCCCGCAGACATGGCAGAACAACCGGAGGTGCAGACAATATACCGGCGTTTCGCAAACTCCATGCACATCTCGGCTACTTCGCGCGAGCCTTTCGGGTAGTTGGCACAGCCAACGAACGCGACTACCCCCGGGATCTCTCCGAGTACAATCGGGCCGCCGACTTTCCTTATCTCCACATCCTGGATCGCCCCCCGGCCGGTCCGGATGCAATAGGTCTCATCCCGGGTCTTTTTCCCGGCAGCGGCGACAATCAGGCTGTGGACCGGGATCTTCTGCGTGCAGGCAGGTTCGCATCGCCCGCAGCCAATGCAGTCGTCATAGATCTCGTCGAGGCTGGAGAGGTTGCCCTGTGCTGCTGCCTTGATTGCGGCTGGCAGGGGAAGGTCATTGGGGCAGGCACGCCGGCACAGGACACACTGGGTACACTTTTTTGCCATTGCAATAATGGCATCAGTTCCTTCTGGCAGGGTTTTGTGCTTTTTTCTTAACGGGGCGATTGCAATCGAGGTTCGAACAGCCACTTCCCCGACCTTAACCGGATCGAGAATGAGTGCCCCGGTCATCTTTCCCGTCACAAAATCCTGCACAATCTCGTCGATAGGATCATTTGTCCGGTCTGGAAGCCCGAGACAATTCTTTTCACTGGTGGCAATCAGGGGGGCACGGATATGGGCGGATTCATGCAGGGTATCGGCGCGGACGCATTGTTCATCGATCACCACGATATCGGGAATTCCGCTCCGGATATACCGGAGCTGCCAGGAAATGGGACCGACGATCTTTGCCCGTGCGGAGTACCGGGTTATGTCAAGTGCGGTACAGCAGATACCGGTGACTTCTACTTCAGAAGACAATCCTTTTTTCAGGAGATAATCGATGATCTCGGTCGAAGGCGGGACATTATGGCCGATGACAAGAATTACCGGTTTTTCGGCATCGACCGTTCCCATGCCAAGGTCTGCCAGTGCAGATTCAGGATCCGCTTTGGGAAAACCAAGCGCCGATATCTGTGCGATATCGGCCACCTCCATACCGAGCTGGTCGATCATGCCGGCATGGAGCACCTTGGATTCAAAGTCAAGGTTATTTCCTTCCTGCCCGACATGGGTGACCGAGAGGAGCTGGGTGACCTGGTTTTCACAATAGTCCAGCACGGGTTCAAGGTCACCGAGAGTAACCGGTTTTATACCGCAGACTAGCCGGGTTACCGGGGCTTCCACTTCAACACCCGTCTCCCCCACATTTATCGGAAAATCGCTGCCGTATTTTTCGACCAAATGATCAAGAAGATGCCGGGCATGACCAATGTGAGTGGCCGCACCGATGCAGGCAGAAATTAATACCGTCCTTGACTGCTGGGCGGGCATGGTAATGCCACATGCTCCGCGTTTGGTGCCGGTAAGATCGCACTTGCCGTACGTGCAGAGGCAGCAGAGATCGCAGAAAGGCAGGTAAAAGGGTTTGTAACGGTTAAGAAGGGTGAGATCCCAGTTCCGGAGCGTAGTGAGCGACGGAAATGGCGTAGGTCCCATCGGTTCATTCCATTTCTCTTCATGAATGGCGCCAATCGTGAGGCTGATATCCCGGAGATGGGCGATATCGGAATTCAGCTCCTTTATTGTGAGATTGACGCCTTTCCTGCTCATTGTCCACCTGCAAAAGATTCACACATACATTGAAGAATAGCCCACATAAGGTTATCGAAGTGGGCAGCGGCGGTTCCGTTTCCAATGAGGAGTGGACAACCGGAGTCGGAGGAAAATCAAAGGTATTCAGGAAGCCATCGGGCTTAAGGAATATTGAGAACATGATCCATGATTTCTGATACCGAACGATAGGCAACAGAAGTATCCGGAATATCGAGAAGCGATTCACCGGCAAGGACATGCGATGCCACTTCATCGTCAAAAGCAATATTGCCCGGGTAGGAAAGACCGGTCTCTGCGGAAACGCGGGCAGATGCATCGGGGGGAAACGCATAGCCGCCAAGTACATAGAAACGGTTGAAACTGATACCAACTTCTCCGATTACGCGGTACGCACGCCTTACATGAGCAAATGATTTTGCTGACGGGCCCATGACATCAAAGATGATGTCAACATTGCTTGCGATCTTCCGGTTGAGGTGCTCGAGCCCGCCGGGCGAGTCGATAAGGATATACCGGTAATTTTTTGTTATGGACAGGAGTGCATTTTTGAGCGCCGCATCCGGAAGGCAGTAACAACCCTCCACCCATTTTGTACCAACCGCAAAAAGGTCGAACAGGTTCCCTTCATACAAACCCTGCTCCCAGATCTGGTTTTCTATCCGATGCGAAGGTGCAATTCCGACAGTCGTGCCCCCTCGCGCAATAAACGTTTCTGAAAGGAGTTCTGCGATTGTCTTTTTGCCCGCCGCTTCGAGATCAACTCCCACCATCTCGGCAAGGTTCTGGTCCGGGTCGGCATCCACAAGAAGCAGGGGCGTTGCTTTTTTTTCTATGAAATATTTAGCCATCAGGGCAACAAAACTGCTCTTTCCTGTTCCCCCGCGCCCCATTGTGACAATCGTTTTCATCTGATACTCATCTCCAGCCGGATAACAATCACGTTATTATCCCTGATTCATACCCGTAATGGTTTTGGCAAGGTTACCGATTGCCTGAAGTGCAGGAGAATTGTCATACCCGATGGGTTCTCCAGTCATCCCGGCATCGGCAACCTGATTGTCAAACGGGATCAGGGCAAGCACCCCAATACCGTTCTTTTCTGCAAATGCCCATACGGCCGCTTCCTGCCGTGCATCCGCAATCCTGTTTCCAATGATATACACATTTTTGATTGCCGAATTTCGGGCAAGTTTGCAGATCGTGCCGGCAATTTCAAGCGATTTCCGGTTCGCATCCGCAATCACGAACAGGATATCGACGTGTTCTGCCGTACCCCTCCCGAGATGTTCGATACCCGCTTCCATATCAAGAATTACTACTTCATTTCGTTCCACTACCAGGTGACGCAGCAGGGCTTTTACCAGCGAATTTGCCGGGCAGGTACATCCCGCACCCATTGCACGCACCGTTCCCATCACCATGAGTGCAGGACCTGCGGGAGTCCGGACCGAGTATTTTTCTATGATATCATCGACCGAGAAGGTGAGACGGAATACCCCGGAAAATTCCGTGCCGGTCTTGAGCTTGATCAACTGTTCATTTTCTGCAATGGGAATAATATGGGAAGCCGCTTCAGGAGTAAGACCCAGTGTCATTGCAAGATTGGGAGAGGGATCGGTGTCGATTGCAAGAACAGAGTGGCCATGCCGGGCAAAATACGAAGCAAGGCTTCCCGCAATAAAGGTCTTGCCAACACCCCCTTTTCCGGAAATTGCGATTTTCATGATTTGTTGACCGCTTAACCATTATTGGTGCCGCAGAGTCAGATATAAATTCTGATTGGGGATGTGTATGCCGCCGGGTTTTCCTGCGAATAGGGGGCAGGTAAAATTATATGCCGGAGATCAGTCGGGTCACCTGCGCAAAATAAGAATGAAAACGTTCCATAATGATGAGTAATCAATCAATAGTAATACAATTCAATAAAAACAGAGGGTATCTTGAATGCTTGACATCAGGTTCGTAAGGGCAAATCCGGATGCAATTAAGGCAGATCTCAAAAAACGCAATGATATGGAGAAACTCGCATGGGTTGACGACCTGCTCAAAAAAGATGCCCGTTCCCGTGAGCTCAAGGGAGAGACTGATATTCTGCGCCAGCGACGCAACACTATTGCCCGCGAGATCAATACCGCACGAAAAGCCGGCCAGGATGCAACAGTCCTTATGGCAGAAGCTGCGGCGCTTCCCCAGAAGATCAAGGACTGTGATGCCGAACAGGAGGAGAACGCAACTGCGATTCGTTCGTACCTGATGCGCCTTCCCAATATCCTGCACGAGAGTGTGCCGGTCGGGAAAGATGATACCGAAAATGTTGAGGTAAAACGGGTGGGCACTCCCCGCGTGTTTGACTTCGAGATCCGGAACCACGGCCAGCTTGCTGCTGACCAGGGCTGGGCTGATTTCGAGCGGGCAACAAAAACTTCCGGTGCCGGCTTTTATTTTTTGAAAGGCAGTCTGGTCCTGCTCGATATGGCACTCCAGCGCTATGCCATTGACCTGCTTTCCAAAAAGGGATACATCCCGGTCATCCCCCCCTATATGATCAACCGCTCTTCTTACGAAGGCGTCACGGATCTCGGGGATTTTGAGAAGGTGATGTACAAGATTGATGGCAATGATGCCTATCTCATTGCAACCAGCGAGCACCCGATTGGCGCCATGTACCAGGATGAGATCTTTGAGGAAAAAGATCTCCCTTTGCGGCTGGCTGGCATCTCCCCGTGTTTCCGGCGCGAGATCGGCGCGCACGGACTTGACACCAAGGGGCTGTTCCGGGTCCACCAGTTTACCAAAGTCGAACAGTTTGTTTTCTGCAAATCTGAAGATTCATGGAAAATCCATGAAGAACTGCTTGCCAATGCTGAGGAGATCTACCTGAACCTGGGACTTCCCTATCATGTTGTCAATATATGTACCGGCGATATCGGTACGGTTGCCGCCAAAAAATATGATATCGAGGTATGGATGCCCCGGGAGAATGCCTACAAAGAAGTGGTCTCCTGTTCGAACTGCACATCGTACCAGGCTGTAAGGCTCAATATCAAAGTCCGGGACAAGAGCGAATTTGAGCTTAAACACCATATCCACACGCTCAACTCAACAGCGATTGCCACTTCGCGCGTTATGCGTGCAATTCTTGAGTACTATCAGGAGCCCGATGGCCGTGTCCTGATTCCCCCGGTACTGCGTCCCTATATGAATGACCAGGAATATCTCTGATTTTTCGCTTTAAAAGGCATTTTTTTGCAAATCCTTATTTTATGAGGATAACCTAAATAATAGTAAGAAGGGGTTGTATGGGTTTTCCTGAATTGAATAGTGATGAGCCGGTGATCCTCCAGGCTCACAATATCAAAGTAAAATCGGTTGCATTTGAGGCAGTACTCACGAATAAGCGCCTTATTCTGGTTGACAGCAAGAAAGGCCTGATCCCCCCCCAGGAAATCCTGATCGCAACGATCAGTACGGTTGAGGGTGGAGAAAATGCAATCCGTGACCCCATCCTTACGCTCGCTATTTTTTCACCGGGAGGTACTGCGCGCCAGATGATTCTTACCTTCCCCCGCGAAGCCAGTGGAGAACGAAAGCGGGAACGGGATGACTGGTTAAAGGCGCTCAAAGCACAGGTTGCTTCCTCAGTCAGTTCCCCGGTAGTTCCTGATCCTACAGCTTTCGGTCAGCAATCTTCACAACATCCTGGGACTTCCCCTATGTCTCCTCCCGGAAATTATGGGGCACCCACCCAAAAGAAGAAGATTGAGATCACCAGGCCGACAAGGAACATCATTGAACCCATACCTTCCATCCCCCGCCCTGTCGAGACTACGACTTTGCCGGTTGGTTCGTTCTGCTCCCGGTGCGGCAACCGCGTACCCCCGGAATCAGTATTCTGTAACCTCTGCGGGACCAAGGTAACCACATCACCGGATCAACCCGTGGAAGCCCCGACGGTTATTTCTCCTGCTCCGGTTCCAACCCCCCAGCCGGTTGTGCCCCAGGTCCAGGTCCAGACTCCCCCTGCCTTTGGATTAAGTGGAGACCGTAAAGAGCGGATGCTTGAAGATGTTATCCACTCTATCGAACCGTTGATCGAAGACTCCGTTCCCCGTCGCACTGAAGCTGCACCCCTGGTTCCCCGTCATTACCCGGCCCCCCTGCCCGTGGCAGAAACCCCGGGGGGGGAATCTCCCGTTGCTACCCCGCAGGCAGAAACACCCGCACAGGCTCCATCCGGAGAACCGGTCTTGACCGGGGCGGCACCCATCATACCACCACCTGTCCCCCCTGCCATGCCAACCGCTCCCCCACAAAAAAAGAGAAATTTTGTTGCTATCGGTGTGCTTGCCATCGTTATCCTGGCAGTCATTGGGGGAGTCGTCATCTTCATGAATCCATTTGGTACAACTCCACAGGACACGACAATCACACCAACAGTTACTCCTATCGTAACCACTGCAACACCTGTACCGACCCCCACTCCGACTCCCGCAGTAACCATAGAGACCCTGGCAACGCCAACTCCGGAACCTGAAGTGGCAATTCCGAAAAACGGGGTATGGCTGAGAGTGATCTATGCCGGCAAGTTCGGTGGCACATATGGTACGCCGGGCAGCCAGGCTCCTATCGTTGATAGAAACACCGGGGACCAGTTCTTCATGGTATCAACGGTTAACGGCCCGGTCGAGGCATCTATCCAGAAACTTGACGGCTCTTCCGATGAGCTGGTCCTGGAAGTGTATAAAAATGGCGAGCTGATGAAACGTGCCTCAACACAGGCACCCAAAGGTATTGTCGATTTCCAGGTCGATCTCAAGCCAGCACCTACCCCAACGCCCACGCCATCTCCAACTGTGGATGTTACCCCTGCGCCAACTGCCGCACTGAATTCAACCGCGAATGCCACGGGCACAATGTAACATATTCCTACATCTCTTTTTTCCGGATAGGTATCAGTTCGCGTGCTTTTTTTGAGCGCAGATGGTATGCAAAAAAATCGCGATCTCTTATGAGCTGAAAAAATTCAATCAGCCTGCTCTTTTTTTGAGTCGAGATCCGTTTTTAAAATTTCAATCGAAGTTCGATTTGAAAAATAAAATCAAAGTCTGCGTGAAAAAATAAAATCAAGATCAGATTGAAATTTTTCGAGCAAGGTCTGGTTAATCCGGAAATGATTTTCAAACGCGGTCGCGTACCTGATTGAAAATTTTTGAGCAGAGTTTGATTGATCTGTATGAGCGGTATGAAGTTCGGTTTAAGTAAGATGCCAGAGCGAATTTACGTCGGATGTGATGATCGTTTTCACTCCATTTTTGAATGCATCATCAGAAACTTATCGCGATTTTTTTTCACAGGCAGAGTCTGGTTGATCGGTAAACAGATTTCAAGCAGGGCTGGGGGGTCGATTGAAATTTTTCAGGCAAGGTCCGATTATTTTTTTTCAATCAAAGTCTGGTAAAAAAAATAAAATCAAGATCCGATTTTAAAATTTCTATCAAGGTCCAATTTGAAGAATAAAATCAAAGTCTGGTTGAAAAAATAAAATCGAGATCCGTTTTTTAAATTTTGGCCCGCGTTATCAGAAAAAAAATTTGAGAATCGAACCACGAATCAAAAGAATGCTGCTATGGGGATTCGAACCCCAGTCGCGGGCGTGAAAGGCCCGCATGATTGGCCGGACTACACTATAGCAGCAAGTTGCTCTCTATAATTACCCTGCGGCTTATAAATAGATTATGGAGGAGAAAACAGATCGGTTGCATCACTAGAAAAAAGATTATTTTTTATTGATGGGATAACCTTCGCTCGCGGTTACTGATTTGAACGCTTCCATAAGCTGCCGGGTGACCGGTCCGGGTTTGCCACTTCCAATGGTGCGCCCGTCAACCCAGGTAATAGGTGCCACTTCAGCAGCAGTGCCCGTACAGATAATCTCATCCGCTGTATAAAGATCAAAATACCCCATATTCTGTTCTTTAACAGTGATGCCCAGTGATTTGGCGCATTCTATCAGGACCTGCCGGGTAATTCCACGGAGATTATTGAGCGTGGGAGGAGTGATAATCTCACCATTTTTTACGACATAGAGATTATCGCCCGAACCCTCAGAAAGATACCCGTTTGTGTCAAAGAAAATTGCTTCATCTCCCCCTTTGTAATTCGCCTCGATCTTTGCAAGGATGTTGTTTAAGTAATTGAGACTCTTGACATTAGGGGGCATGGATTCTGCGGGATTGCGCCGCACAGAGACGGTGACTCCTTTTAACCCTTTCTCGTACAGATCGCCATACATCGCACCCCAGGTGACGGCAATGACTATCACGGAAGGTTTTGGGCATTTACGCGGGTCAAGACCGAGATCGCCAACGCCCCGGGTGATGATCGGGCGTATATATGCGTCGCTTAAATTATTCTTGCGCAGCGTCTCACAGATCGCTTCGGTCATTTCCTCCTTGGATATGGGGGGATGGATATCAATGGTTTTTGCCGAATCGTAAAGACGGTCGAGATGTTCTTTTAACCGGAATATCCTGCCGTTATAGGCACGGATGCCTTCAAAAACACCATCGCCGTACAGGAACCCGTGATCAAAAACAGAGACTTTTGCCTGGTCGTCCGGCAGAAATTTCCCATCATAATATATGATCATAGTTTCTCATAGATCGCCGGGGTTTTTGTAGTTTTTTCTTTTGTACGGGGTTTTGATAAAAGGTTGTATTCCTGATAAATCAGATTCAGGCTTTCTTCCGGCATATACGGACAAAATGTTCGAGCATGCCCTTACTCCCTACCGGGTGCAGGTGGGTATAACTGCCCAATGTATTGTCAATCACGGCACCGTCAAGATTGTCCTGGATACCAATACCCCGGCTAAGACGGTACGCGTATCGCGTACCGGGAGAAAGCACAACATCGGAATGGTGAAACTCATGTCCCTGGAATTGTGCTGCGCCGAGTGGTGAGTCCGCATCGCTCGTACCGGTTACATAACTGACAACCCTGCGGGCAGGCATCCGGGTCTCCCCGGAAAAAACCCCGCACATGGCATAGTGCCGTTCTTCCGTAGCACCCTGCCAGCCTGCCTGCAGGACAATACGGTCGGTCAGGTACATCAGGCCCCCGCACTCCGCATAGATCGGTATACCGTTTTTTGATGCTGTACGGATCGCATCTCTCATTGCCTGATTGGATTCCAGTTCACGGGCATAGAGTTCCGGGTACCCGCCGCCAATAATGTAACCGTCGGCTTCAGGAAGATGGTCATGAACGGGACTGAACATCACCGGTTCAGCGCCCAGCGAACGAAGAACATCATAGAGATCAGCATAATAGAAGTTGAACGCTTCATCGTATGCGATCCCGATCGTAACATCAGGCTTGGTTGTTCTTTCAAAGGAAGGTGATGGATGCAAGGGAACATCCCCCTCTTTCATTAAGGAAAGCAGCCGGTCAAGATCCACGTACTGCCCGATCATATCGGTAATCGTTTGAATCCGGGTGTCGAAATCGCCTTTCCCTGCCCCCTCCCGGTACGGCACCAGTCCCAGGTGGCGCATGGTCAGCTGCATCTCGTCCATCCGGGGGATTGCGCCAATAACCGGCACTCCGCAGTAGTGCTCAATGGCAGTAACCGCTTTTGCCTTGTGGGAACCGCCTTTCACATTGTTGAGAATAACACCGGCAATGCGTATCTTCGGGTCAAATGCCTGGAAACCTTTCACGAGTGCCGCGGCACTCCGGGTAATGCTCTGTGCAGATACTACCAGGATAACCGGAAGATCGAGTTCCTTTGCAATGGCAGCAGTACTCCCGACATCGCTCAGTGCCTCTGCACCCTCATAGAGCCCACGGACTCCTTCGACAATGGTAATATCGGCATCCCGGCACCCATAAGAAAAGATTTCATGGATCTGGCCGGTTGTGAGGGCAAAACTGTCAAGGTTCCGACACGGGCGTCCGGAGGCAGCAGCAAGATAGGAAGGATCGATATAATCCATTCCCACCTTAAAGGTCTGGACCCGGTACTTTTTTGCGAGAAGCGCAGTAAGGGCAAGCGTGATACTGGTCTTGCCGCTGCCGGAACGATCACCGGTGATAAGGATCTGTTTCATTACAGGCTCCGGAGAACCGCCCCGAATTCGCTCTCAACAATATCACGGACGCCAAGAGTCTTGGGGTGGAGGTCTATCTCAACCATCACATGCTGGTGCCCGAGATCCCGGAGTGGTTCTACCTGCCTAGGTCCATTCGTGACAGAGAAGCACTCAATTCCCGTTGTATATTCCCGGGGAATCGCATGTGGCACACCGGCAATCAATGCAAACGATGGCGCGATCTCGTGAATGCGTTTTCCCAGTGCATCGCCATTCGCGCCGTACTCGTCCAGTGCGCCGAGTAATTCCACCTTCACGCCCCGCCGTTTCATCTCATCAAGAATCCGTGCAGCATCCGCCCGCACCTTGGGAAGTCCCCGCTGGTCAAGGTTGGCGATATAGGTGATATCTGCATCAGGGCAGGCATCGTGCAGGGCAATCAGTTCATCGGCAAACATGTACGCGGTCTCTTTTTTTGCGTTTAAGATAGCGACCCCCTTTGCCCCGCTCCGTGCACATTCCCGCAGTTGCTGTGCTGCCACATGTTTTAAGTCACCTCGGGAAGGTTCAATGTAGGGTTTGCAGGCTGCGCCCCTAACCCGCTCCACATCGTTTGCTTTCTGCATCAGGAACTGCTGGCGGGTGAGTTCTTCTTCCGTTATCCAGCCTGCCTGCTGCGCAGCTTCGAGTGTTGCAAGCACACCCGCAATATTTTCCATGAAACCTGCATGGATATCAACAGCAATGGTGGGGGTAGTGATACCAGCCCCGTCAATCGCGGACTGGAGATCTTCACCGATGATCATGGACACGCAGGTACCGACTACCACCATTCGTTTTGGTGCGAAATGATCTTCGGCATACCGCAACACATTCTCAAGCGATGCCTGGCCCCCGAATATGAATTCGTTATCCGCAAGGGATGTTGTGAGTACCCTCAGGCCGTCTTCTTCGAGAAGGCGTGCATGCTTGAACGAGCAGCCGGACGGGCCGTGCAGGATAGCGACATCTGCTTCAAGATCGCGGGCAGTATAGAGCGCAGCAACGATCGAACTGGGGCGGGGGTGCATGTACTTCATGGGTATCAGTTATCTCCAGGTTTTTACCGCAAGAACAATGGATCCTTTATCGGTTTTTTCTCTAGCCGCTTTCCGGCCTTCATCAAGTGTCGTACAGTGAGTTCTTATGGTGTTCCGGATTGCCCGGTATGCATCCGAACCCGAATCCGGGACACGACCCACCCAGATCACGTGTGTGGGACTAACCTTCTCAATTGCACTGATTATCTGGTCGGGAGAGAAGCCTTCACATACCGCGCCATCTCCTTCTACCTGCCCGATCACCAGGGTCAGCTCGCTTGTCCCGGCGCAATGCCGGGCATATCGGGCGGCACAGACCGTTGTCGTGATATTTGTGCCGGTATTTGAATTATCGACAATGATGATATTTTTTTCATGGCTGATCGACATTCTTCCCGGAAGTGCGGCAAAATGATTGAGGGGTGTAGGATCGACATTCATAATCATCGCAGCAGCTGCTGCGAGCATAAGTGGAAGGCGGTAAGGTGGCAGGCTGAACAGGGGGTTTGTCAGGGTAAAACGTAGTCCATCCAGCTCCACCGTGCAGTTCATCCCATCGCACCGGGCAACATCCTCAATGTGCACGACATTTTCATGGTCACAATCAATCCCATCAGCTACAAGGAGACGTTTGGCGTGTTTTACCGAAGCAGTCTTTTCTTCCACTGCAAACTTTTTACCGGCAGCAAAGGCATAATCCTCTGCTGATGTGATTATGGCAAGATCACCGGCACCGGTAACGCCAAGGGAGATTTCCGCCACCAGCCACCCATTCATATGGTTGGCATATTTTACTGCATCAAGTACCGATGCCGGCGTGATACTCCGCTTACCGAGAAGGTCTTTTGTTGGATAAGAATAGGTACCTGTTGAAGTGTGCAGTACACCGTTTCCCGGTAACAAGTGAGCAATCGCATGGGCCGTAGTGGTCTTGCCCCGTGCCCCCGTGATCTCTATCATCGGGCGGGGGAGATCTTTACCCAGCAATCGGTAGACCGCGTCATGATGGGTAATTATTGGAATGTCACGGTTTTGGAGAAGCGCGTGTCCCGGGTCCAGATGAACGGGTGCAACTATAAGATCATATTTCCGTGTACGGGCGTTCTCCGCTTTTTCGGGTGTAGTTCCGGTATAGACATCCACGACATCAACGACATGTCCCTGACCGGCATATCTGTCACCGATTTCCCTGCCGCCATGTATTGTATCCAGTACCAGAATGTACATAAAAAATTAGAGAAGGGAGAGGGCTTTTGTCGCGTTTTTGACCATCAGATCAGCAAGCAGGGGATCGCTTCCAATCGGATCTGCGTACACGAGCGGGATTGTTTTTCCGTTCAAAACAAAGTTTCCTTTCTTCGTTCCTTCAGGAAGTCCGATCTCGCCGGGAATATCCTTTTCGATATGAACACCTTTTGCAAGGAACAGGGGGACCACAACGAGCACGTCAATGGGTTCGAGACGGAACGCTTCAAGGGATTCCTTGATGGAGGGTTTGTTCATATTCATAAAACCGCACTTAACAATAAAATCCGTGTTACCGGCCTTGATCATTGCAGCGGTTTTCTCAACCAGATCCTGATTGAAGGGCATTGTGCTTCCATGTCCTACAAGTAACATTCCTTTTTTGCTCATTTGGGTAATCTCCAGGGTATGTTTTTTTTAAGGATATTCAGATGAAACCATCCGGATTAATTCGATTTTCCGTATGCTGAAAAATCAGCATAAGAAAATACTACGTATGAAAATATACCTGTAATCGTAATAACTTTCTTGTTTGATCGCAACAGTTGATGATGCCCCGGTGGAGCGCTCAATAGTTCAAACATGAATTATTTATCATTTTTTCCATTCGATATCCTTCATTTGAAAAAAATCACAATACATAGCACACCCTGCTGGAATGACCGGGAAAAAGCGGGATTCTTATAAAAATAAACTATAAGTTCCCTGTTTTTTTTCGAATAAATATGCAAAGTAATTTGTTTGATCAGCCTCAAAGGATATGAACTCATGATGGATGCATTTGAGCGTTTCGGGCTGCTCATCAATGATCGGGTTGTCAGGACACCGGTGGGAATTGCGTCCATGGCGGGCATTGTTGATGCACCGTATGTGATGGAAAGAGCGGAGCATATCGGCTTTGCATTCATTGGGGGGTATTCAATCGATCAGCGAACCATGGATGCTGCCAGGAGCATTGCCGAAAAGGGAGATCGCAGGGAATTTTTATTCGCTAACCCGGTCGAAGAGTTGACCCGGCAGATCGCAATGATAGAAAAAAGCACGGTCATCCCGGGGATAAATCTTCGTGGCAGCACCCCGGAAGCGTTCAGTGCTATTGCAGCCGCAATCGGTGACAAGGTAGTGTACGAAATCGATGCACATTGTCGCCAGCCCGAAATGATTGCCGCAGGATGCGGAGAGCACTTCTTAAAAAACCCGGATGAACTTGTTGCAATCATAAAAGCATTAAAAAGCCATAGCGTTACCGTTTCAGTAAAAATACGGGCGGGTGTGGCAGCAGATGACCGGATCCTAGCCCGGATCCTCTGGAAAGCCGGGGCTGATATCCTGCATATCGATCTTATGGATTTAGGCCCTGCAAAACTCCGGCAGATCAGGAACAGTTGTCCCCTGGTGCTGATAGCCAACAATTCGATCACCAGTTTTGACAAGATGAAAGAGATGCTCTCGCACGGTGCTGATCTTGTCTCACTTGCACGACAGTCAGATATCCGTACGCTCTCGGGACTGGATGCGGCGATCACCCGGTACGCGGATGAAGATGGATGGTATAATGCCCCCAAACAGCTCTGTCGTGGCGGAGATGTCCGTTCACTTGCATTCTGCTGTATGCCGGTAAAGGAGTGCCCTCTGATCCCGACACTGGCACGCATCGGCATTACCAAGGAACATTACATACGTATGAAACAGGAAGGGGTGAAGGGCACCCCGCTCGATACCGGCCAGCAGACCTGTTTTGGCAGTCTTGCGTGGTGCTGTAAAATCTCATCTCCCTGTATGTTCCGGGATATGACTATCAAGCAGACCGGCCTTTCAAAGAAAGAATATATGCGTCTCAAACGCGATCTCTCTGAAACGCTGATGAGCGGTGTTTTTCATGACATGCCTTCCGATGAGAGCTGCTGAACGGGCCCAGCTTGCCATGATGCTGGAAGTGTGCGCATTTCCCAAGCCCGGAAATGTCGATCGCTGCCACGATTATCCTGAAACGCGTCTCGAACATTTTCTTGCATCCACGATCTTTGCACGCCCGGCACTTGAAGAAGCGGAGAAGAGTGAAGGCAGGATCGGCGAGATCATACGGCATGCGGTCCAGCAGACCAATTGTCATGAAGGGGGAAACACTCATTTTGGTGCATTTATTCTCCTCATACCCCTTATTTATGGCCGTTCCATTGAAGGAGCAATGAAAGCAATTGAAAAAACAGATACCTCGGATGCCGTTGCTTTTTACCGGGCATTCGGCCTTACAAAAGTCCACACCTTTACCGATGATGAACTGGACGTGAATGACCCGAAATCCCTTACGGAGTTGCGGGATCGCGGAATGACATTATTGGATGTTATGCAGCATTCTGCTGGGCACGACATGGTGGCACGTGAATGGGTAACCGGGTTTCCGCTGACCCGGCGGGGTGCGGATCTCCTGAAACACTTCGGCCCGGGACGGAATTCTATTGTCCAGATGTTTATTACCCTTCTTGCCCAGGAACCGGATACCTTCATTATAAAGAAGCATGGTACAATCGTAGCACAGGAAACCATGCGAAAAGCCCGCGAAGTGCTTGATGGCAGTGAGATCCTGGCAGCATTTGATCAGGACTGCATTGACAGGAATATCAACCCGGGTTCGATTGCCGATATAACGATAGCGGCGATCTTTGTAGCCTTGGGAGAAGGATGGGAATGGGACTCTTAAAACCGGGTATAAACGAAGTTATTGCAACAACCGGGTTTAACGCAGCACCCATGGGCATAATTTTCCGCGAGGGCGTGGTGAGAATGGTGCTGTTTTCCGGCAGCCATACCGCAAATAATATTGAGAAAAACGGCTGGGTTGTGGCAAATTTTGTGTATGACCCTGTCCTGTATGTTACAACGGCTTTTGGAGATATCCCGCAGGATGCTTTTTCTGAAGAGATGATCAATGGCAGGAAAATGCACCGTCTCAAGGGTGCGGATGCATGGGCTGCATTCACGGCCACAGTTGATAAAAAGACCTCCGGGGCGCTGATGGTCACCCTGACGCTCCAGAAAGAGATCATCGAAGAAGTGTCTGTGCACCCGGTGAACCGTGGTTTTAACAGCATCATCGATATGACCGTGCATGCAACCAGATATAAGCTGAATCGCGATCCGGAACTAAAAAAACAGATGGATTACCATGCGGGAATTATCAGAAAGTGCGGGGGAAAAAAGGAACATGCAGCACTGGAACTTCTTCTGAACTATATTTCATGATTCTTTGTTCAAGGATCCTTTTTTTTATAAATATCTCATAGTCGCATTTCCGGTTAACCACCACGGTTTTATATTAAACAACTGCAACTCATTATATCTGCGCTAGTCCCCGGATATAACTCGGAAGAGACTAAAAAACTATTTCAGAGGCAGGAAACCATGCGCCCTATTAGCAAGGAAAAAAAGTTCATCTATGATATATTCATCATTATCAGCGTTCTTGCCTCAATAGGAATAACGTATCTCGCCATATCACGGGGAATTTACGATGTATTTCCTTACTTCTACCTGATTCCGGTTGTGCTCATCTCATTTACCCGGCCAAAGATCAGCATATTTATTACGGTATTTGTCGGGTGGCTCTACATCGCCCTTGTATATTCCCTGGGTCTTCCGGATACCGGTATATTTGCACGGGCAACCGTGTGGTTCTTCATTTTCGTCTCCATCGGGGTCCTCATCTCGACCTATTCCCGGGAATACCGTAAAGAAGGCGAACGGAGCTGTGGATCATTTTTCAACTCACAGGCTGGAGTATTCGGTTACGACCGGGAAACACTTCTGATCATCGATCCAAACTGGAAATTTTCCCAGTTCATCGGCTATGGATGCGATGAACTTTTGTTAAAGAAACTACCCGAGATCATCACCGATACAACAGAGCGTGAATTGTTCCTGTCACAAGTGCGGGATAAACGAAGGGTAGGAGACATTGAGGTCAGATTCACCTGTGCTGACGGGAGTAAGCGATGGGCACTGGCATCTGCTACCGATTGCGCCGAACCGGCAATTCTCTGTACGGTTGTCGATATTACCGAACAAAAGCAGGCACAGGATGCGCTCCGTCTTGCAAACAGGAAACTCAATCTGCTCAATAATGTTACCCGGCATGATATCCTCAACCAGCTGACAGCGCTTATCGGGTACCTCGAAATTTCCCGGGAGGAGGTAAAGGATCCCCGGTTATTGTCCTATGTGACCAAGGAAGAACAGGCCGCAAATGCCATTCGCCACCAGATCCTGTTCACCCGCGATTACCAGAATATCGGGGTCCATTCTCCCCAGTGGCACAATATCGGCGAGACGGTCTCGCTGGTGATGGCAACACTCGAAATCCGTCATATCAGGGTTACGATGAATATCGCATCTATTGAAGTTTATGCAGATCCTTTATTAGAGAAAGTATTTTACAACCTGATTGAAAACTCCCTGCGTCATGGGGAACGGGTGACTGAGATAGAGATTGTTTCAGAGACGGTCGAAGATGGCATCAATATTATCATCAGCGACAATGGCGCAGGAATCCCCGACGATGCCAAAGAACGGATCTTCCGGCGGGCATATTTCAAACATACCGGATTCGGCCTCTTTTTAACCCGTGAAATCCTTGCAATTACCAACCTGACAATCACGGAAAACGGAATCTTTGGAAAGGGAGCCCGGTTTGTGATCCATGCACCTTCGGGAACATATCGTTCCATCCTGGGAAATGAAACCGGAATATAATCACTAAAAACAGGCAGACGTTGCCTTTAAAAAAATGCTTTTGGTATTTTTGTATTACAGGCTTATCAAAAAAGGGGAAGAAATCAACACACACGGGGTACGGGGTCGCCCATTGGCGGTTCAATGAACCGTTCTCCTCCAATGGTTGTTTCCATGATGACATGGGCACCTTTCGTGACAGTTCCGATAACCACGGCATCTTTTCCATATTTATGCGAGTGGAGTGCAGACAGTATTGCATCAGCGCAGGATGCCGGAACACCCATTACTACCTTACCTTCATTGGCCACTTCGAGCGGATCGATACCCAGCATACCTGCCGCACTCTTCACGTTCTTGCGTATAGGCACATCTTCTTCCCGGATACGGACACACACACCGCTCTTTTTTGCCATTTCATTGATGGCACTTGCAAACCCGCCACGGGTTGGATCCTTCATGGCATGGATCGTCCCGGCAGCCAGTGCTTTTTCCACCATATTCCAGAGCGGGGCTACATCTGATTTTATCTGTTCGCCAAGATCAAATCCTTCGCGGTGTGCCATAATTGCCAGACCATGATCGCCAAGGGTACCTGATACGATAATGACGTCACCGGGAACCATGCTATTGTCACGAACAACCGTTTTTGCAATGCCGATACCTGATGTGTTAATCGCGATACCGTCAAGCGCACCTTTTTCCATGACTTTTGTATCGCCGGTAACAAGATTAGCACCACATTCGCCGAGTGCTTCATCCATCGAGGCTACAATCCTCGCAAGATTTTCGATCTCGAATCCCTCTTCAATGATCATACCACAGGACAGTGCGATTGGCCGGCCACCCATCATGGCAAGATCATTGATCGTTCCACAGACAGAAATTCTGCCGATATCTCCTCCCGGGAAAAAGACGGGGCGGACAACATGGGAATCGGTGGTAAAGACAAGGTTTTCACCCGCAAACGGGATAACGGCCCCGTCATCCATAGCCTCAAGTCCTATCCCCCCGGCATTGTTATGCTTAAACTTCGTGAGCGTCTGTAACAGTTCGCCCATCACTTCTCCGCCGGCTCCGTGCATCATGTTGACTTTCATTTAGTCCTCGACCTCTATCTCAATATTAGTGACAACAATTTCCCTGCCTTTTACCATTTTAGGCAGCGCTCCACACTTGGGGCAGACATAAATTTCCTGACCGGAATAGCCACAGGTGCAGGTAGTTTGTGGCGGCATTTCTGTGCAGGCAAGCACGGTTTTTTCAAAAAGAGGATCATCTTCCTTGATAGTCCCAAACAAAAAAGTTACCTGATCAGGATTTACCATTGCCATCTTCCCAACCTCAACGCTGACTCGTTTTACCTTGCTTGCGTTGTTCTCGATAGCTGCCTTGCGTGCAGTAGCGTAGAGGTCATAGGCGATGGAAAACTCGTGCATTACTCCTCCAGCGCAGCATAGACCTGCCTGAACACTTCTCGCGTCTCAAGACCTTCTTCCCGGGAAAGACGCTGGATGGCAAACCCGACATGGACTAAAACAAATTCACCGACCTGTACATCCACGAGATCGAGCCTGACCTCCTGTTTGAGATCGCCGTAGTCTACAAGACCAATATTTCCCTCTTTAATTTCAAGCACTTCGGCGGGAACTGCAACGCACATCGATGATCCTCTGAGTTATCTAACCTGTACTGTGGGTGGTTCATCCACATAAAAACAGTGATATTGATACAGGATTGCTTTATGATTCGATCAAAAAAAGATTCCCCGCATTTAGGAAATGTATCTCAAAATTAAAAACTCGATATTTTTCTCACGGGGACTGTTTATTTCCGGAGCATTTTTCACTTTCCCCTCTCATGCTGTAAGCATTAAATATGCCCCGTACGATTGTTTTTTATGAACGCGAAAAACATCGCTCTTGCCGGGATTATTGTCGGCGCAATCCTTCTTGTACTGATGGTTGCAATCAACATGACTATGAATGCCATTGTTCCAATGGATATCAGCTCATACGGGGGAATGAGGGCAATGGACGATCCAATCATTCTGCTGTTCTTTTTCTACCCCTTTGTCGTTGCTTTTGCAGCGGCAATTGTATTTGACATGGTAAAAGACTCTCTCAAAGGATCCCAGATTCAGAAAGGACTTATGTTTAGCCTCCTGCTTCTGATAATTATGATGTTTCCCGGTCTTTATGTCATGTATACATCCATGACATGGCCGGTCGAATTCTATCTCGCCACCGGCCTCTGGGAGATTGTTTCGTTTCCGGTTGCCGGCATCATCTTTGCCAGAATCTGGAAATTATAAGACGAGAACCTTAAATTCAGGATCCCAAACTTTTTTTTTAAAGAAGAACAGGAACGCCGGGGAAGGGAATAATTGGTTCGAGTTCAAATCACCATGAAGACTAATATCTTGTGAAAACTGTTTTTAACACATCTGTAGAAAAGAATGCAATTATTTCTCATTTTGGGAACGCGGGAACAATAAGGCAATTTTATCCCGTATCCTAAATTAAGTTACACTGAAAGGGAGAGTTAAATGAATCATAGTTACCTAGTCCGATATTCCATTAAAACCAATTTTAAATTGAAAACACGAGTTAATTTCAATTTTCCAACATGTTCAATGACGATTTATGATTCAATTGAGCCAATCGAAGATAAATGTCGTTGGCTTCATTGCTGTAAGGTTGATGTAATTATTTCAGCCGAGACCATTGAATCCGGCATTGATACTGCATTGGTGTTTTTCGATGCTGCTATCGGACTAATTTCACTTCAATTAGTCACACCAACAGATATGCCGATTTTTGAAAAAGCGATAGAGTGGGATGATGGAATTCATGACCGGGAATTTATTCAGAATACAGTCTTGCCGCATAATCTCGGTAAAGTTAGGGAATTCAATTCCGAGAAATTTGGAATTTTATTCAGTAAATTGAACGAGACGGAGATACCATATCGAAAAAAATTCCCTCAACGAATTGAGCGCGCGATCCGCTGGTTCAGAATGGGGATATTCGAGTCAGACTATTTTTCAAAGTATACTTGTTATTGGGTAGGTCTTGAAATTCTTAATCCCGTAATTAAAGAGAAGTATATTGAAAACATTACGAACCATCCCCAGCACCATTACCACAAGAAAGACAAACCAATGGAATTGATCAATCTTGCTGGTATCAAATATTTACTGATGGAAATTCAAGGAAAACCGTATGAAGAATGGATGGAAATTAAAGACATTCGGGATTCAATCGTTCACGGCCACAAATCCCTTGAGTCGATTAAAACAACCGTAACTAAATATCTACCCGCACTTGAAGAATCCCTTCTTACAGGAATATATGAGTGTATTGGCCTATCAGAGGCAGATACATCAAAGTTAATTCGTCCAGGATATCCTCGGCCCTCAAAAACTGAAACTAGACTTATTGCGACATTGATTAATGCTGATAAAAAATCGATAGACGTGGAACATCTGCCGGAATTGATTCTTCAGAGTTGTGACGTTGTCCAGACGGATATAGAGACGGGTTATGAAAAAACACTCACAACGAAATTCACGTTGAAAAACTTCAAAGGCGTATGTAGTGTTTCAGGGACTATGTTATTGGGATCAGCCGATCCAGAACTGACAAAACGTGAATTTGAATGCAGTGCCGAATTGGACAAGAAATTAGGATTTACTACAAGATTACTAAAATTTTGGCATCTGAAAAAATGATGATATAACAGCTATTGTTTTACCAGTGAACAATTGAATGAATTGTTATTTATGTCTAAAATCTATGCGTGTGAATTGGTTCCAACCGGTTTTCCACTAATAGAACCAATCGAAGCTCCGATCCCCTTTGAAAATATTTGGCACTATGAAAAATGGTTACGTGAACATTACATCCCAAAGACATCCACAATTAAACTCGCTCCATTACCTGGCACTGCATATGATATTGATATCAATAAGACCGAGTGTTGGGCAATTTTTTTAACTGAAGAGAGATTTGAGAGAGCATGTCAAGTATATCCGGAAACACAGTTGACCCCAGTGTTTGAAAATATAATGCGAGGAAAAATACTCAGTCATAACCACTTCTCTGATGATAGTACCTTTTCACGCGGAGATGTCCTCGTTTGGGCTAATTTACATTTAAATGAGATTCGAGCGGTCACAAAATCTAAAACATATTCAATAAAACCTATAAAATCTAAATGGCCGAACCCAGAAAAATTACTTGAGATTTTATGCAAATGGCCTTCAATTGATGTAGCAGCTAAACGGCATCAATGTTTACAATTTTTATCGGATAAAAAATGGTTCGAATATTCGATATTTGAAGTGACAGAATAGCATACATACTTTAAAAGGATTAATGACCCCCGTTATAGCGATAATCATTAGTTTTTAGATCATCGGGGAAGCGTTGAAGTGATATTTGGGCTAGTTTAATTGAAGAATCTCGCTTTTGTCTTCGTTCAAACTCTTCATATTCCATAGCAAGAACCAAATAAATTAAGGCTGAACGGACGGTTTTAAGCAATTTAATAGTTTTTCTCTCAAAATCGTGAATTTCTATTGAATAGGTTAAACTCTCGTCAATCTCACCGAGGTATCTTGAATGATAAATTGCAGAGTTGTCATCATTCAAATGTAATTTTAAAAATTTATGCTCTAGGTGATTTCGAATTTCGTACCACTCTTTCGCATCCGGTTCAATTGCATCTCTAAATTGTGATTCTTTCTCGAAAAGATCCTTACTTATCCAAAATAATCCTAATAATGGAAGATTGTTTTTTTGGGTTAATTTAGGACGTAAAGTGTATTCTTTTTCATTCGGTTTTTTTTGATCATTTTTATTTATTTTTCGTTGAGTGTACCATATCGTTTTAAAATAGACCTCTCTTTCTTTTACGCCTAAATTAAGGTAATAATTTAAAAAGAAGGCGATTTTATCGAGAATTGAATAACAGATCCTGAATGAACATTTGATTTCTTCTGAAGTCTTCGAGTAGATCGGACAATCTTCAGTATCAAATAAAAATACCTCTTTATCGGAATAATGTACTGTTTTTCCAGAAATTCCTTGATAATAAATAAACCTGGCTGTGACAAATTCTTGTTTCAATTGGTTGAATAATATTTGACAGTTCGGCCCTTCATTGATTTTTGTAACAATAGAGGGAATTGAAAGTATGTCTCTTGCTGCTATTGGGTAGGGTCCAAGGTCATTCAAAGGATTTAAAAAAAGACAATTCTGTAAACACCAAGTTCGATAATTAATTTCGTCATCACTTTGACCCAAGGGGAACGAGTCTAAATACAATTCTTTGTCGAGAAAGGTTTTATCAATCTTATCAATATGTGACTTAACATACTGCATTCCCTTCTGAAATTGCTCGGCAGCGCCATATTCAAGTTGACAATTCAGAGAGGATTTAAACAGACGATAAGCTTGATGTGATAAATAGGCCTTATGACCACCATCGTAAAGATATTTCGCATACCATAAGTAACTGAGACCTTTTCCCCCGAGGGCCATCCCAAATTTTGGATTAAGAGATAAAGCATTATTACGATATTCAACTGCTTCAGCGAATCTACCAATATTATCCATTAAATTACCAAGATTTGTGTTAATCTGGCAATATCGAATGTTATTATCAAAAATTTCGCCTTTAGTTTTTTTGGTGGGGAAATCTGTTTTATAAATCGGGTTAAGATATTTTAATGCTAGTCGATAATGTAAAATCTCTTTTGCAATTTCCGGATTCTCCCATTTTGAGAGAACATCATTCATATTAATTTTCAAACTTTTTTTATTACTATATGCGTTAGCTAAATAATAATGTCCGAGAGCCCGATCATGATCTGACAATTCTCTTTCAAAGAAAGATTCCATTTTTTTTATTGCATAATCAAGTCCTTCAGATTTTTTTAGATCAAATAAAAAATCAATAAAAAGGGACATCTTGTCTAAAAACATTTTATTGCTTAATTTGTCAATATCATCAGCCAATAAAATATTTTCGACATATTCACTTTTTTGGGTCTCGGTAGCATTTTCTGGATCGATATTAAAATTTTGATCTTTCATTTTATTAGCTCAATACTCCCTTGCCCTGATAAAATCTATCTTTTGTATGAGATGAGTACTCTCTTATGAATATAGATCCTTTTATGGCATTTCCCCTATTATATCACATTGTGGGGAAATGACAATGGAAAACAACCGGGTTCCAATTACAAACAAGATGGGAGGCAATATCCCGAATAATATTGAAAAATTAGATCCTCAAGATCAAAAACAAGTACTCCTCAGTATCATTAAAGAACGACGTGAATCCAGTAAGAGACTCGAAGATACTGCACAAAACGCTCTTTCAGATGCTATCGAAAGAGCGAAGAAAACTCAAAATTGGATATTGCGGCTGAACATTGCAATGTTCGTATTCGGGATCGTCCTCATTTTCGTTGCTGTTTATGTAAGTTATCTGAAGAACGATGCTGCATATGGTCTCTTATTTGGTGGTGTCGGTTTCCTACAAATCGTTGCAAGTTTCTTTATTGGAGCTATGACCCGTTCACAAAATGCCGTATCAAATCTAGTCCAAGTTGAAATTGCATACCTGAACTATTTCGAACAAGTCACTCTTTGGGAACAATATGCCTCAATAATGGATGATGTAAATAGAATTGACAAAGCCAATATCGAAAAAGCCGCCGACAAAATTCAAGCGTGTACGAAAGAAACGCTCGAATTACTTCAAAATAACGTTGAGGAAAAAGACGGCTCAACTCAAAAGTCGTAATTCAATGAAGGCTGAAGAATGATTCAATTTGACCTCATAGACGGTTTATTGGTTGTTGCAATTCTGTCATTGATAGGAACCATATTTTATTTTAAAACGAGGATAATAAATTTCTTCTCAACCCGTATTAAAATCATGAAATCTCCGAAGAATAAGGATACTCTAGAAAAGGCAATAAAAAATCTCCAATTACTACTGATTATTTTCTCCCTGTTTTATCTTGCAATTTCCATTTACTCAATTATCACAGTATATTTGGATGCAAAATTAGCACTTGGGTTATTCCTTTATTGGCTTCTAGCTACTACTTTTTCAAATGGGATATGCAACTTACTTCTTTTACTCCTGATTTTGAGTTCAGTTTATCTGTATTATACATGGATCGGGTATAGCACAAATTTGAAACTCCACGCCATTAATTTTGCACTTTTTGCATACATCGGCATTTTATTATTATTTGTGGGATTAGTCATGTTCTCACTTCCATCAATCGATAATAATTCGGTCGATGTCAATTCCACCACGGTAACGGGAATTACATTGGTTGTTACAAATACCTCTGATCCGCTCAATTTCACACAAATTGCATCGTTCAATTTTTCAAATATTACAGAGATCAAGACGGAAAATACCTCGTCTTTTAATAACAGCACTCTGTACGAAAATGCGGGATTAAAGAGATTAAGTAGTGGCGTTTTCGGGAATAGTCTAGGTATAATCGGACTGGCCTTAGCTTTAATTGCACTAGGCATTGCGAGTTATGATAAAATTCAAACTTCTCGGGTCGAGGAAGAGATTCTATTACACTTACAAAAAAGACAATATCTGTTAAAAAAATATAAGACCTCGCTGACTTCAGAACAAATCTCCCTTCTGGGAACGGTATGGATTGCAATAACAACAATCCTTGGTTTGATTATTAGTTTTACAATTACAACTCTACCATTTTTATGGACATTATCAATGATGGTTGTGGGATTAATAACTGAAATCGTAGGTCTGATTTTACTTGGTTATGCTTATTATAATTCTAAAACTCCTCTAATAGATCCCGAATCCTATACTTTTGACGAGATGATTCAAAAAATTAAGGATGAGTCGAAATTGAGAAAGGATTAGAAATTCTTTTCTCGTTATATCTTCATCCCACACTTTCCACAAAACCTGAACGTTGGGCCAACAATCGCCCCACAATTCGGGCATCGCCTGGCTGCGAGTGGCCGTTCTCCAGGGATTGGTTTCAATTCAATACCTTCCATCTTTGTTACAATGTCATCGATATCTTTCTCCGAGATTTGATCATAAGTCTGAAGCATTTCAGTCTTGGTCGATCCCCACATCATGAGTTTGATGACATCTTCCCGGACACCCATCTTGATCAAGTGCGTGACCCTTGTATGACGAAAAATGTGAAGTGTCACTTTTTTCTTGATGCCAGCTTTCTGACCAATAATGCGTATCTGCCGTAACATGACATGATGTGAAAGAGGGTTCCCATCAGTGTTCAAAAAAACAGGTTGATTCCCTGATGTTTCGCCAGGGTAAGCCCGCTTCCAGGTATCAAAGTACTTTTTGCTTTTAATGAGACGGATGTATCGCTTTATGCCGGTTTTAACATCTGTGCGAACGGCAAGCCCGTACCGATCCGATGTGACCTGGCTCCATGTCAGGGTTCCAATCTCCTTTGCCCGGAATCCCCCCTCATACAACATACTGATTAGCGCGCGGTACTGGATACTTCCCGTGTTCGTGATGAGTTGTTGAATCTCTTTCTCTGTCAGTATTTCATCAGAAGAATGTGTTTTTCTATCAACAGGAGGGGCTTTGATTCGTTTAACATTATCAAGTGAGATTATCGGATGGGCATACTTGTTCTCAATTAACCAAATGAAAAACCGTTTTATCAGGACGATATGATCATGAAGAGTATTTTGTTTGTAGCAGTCTCCCTTCTCCGTTTTTGCTGTTCTGACTCGTGCAATTGCATCCGTAAGATCTGCAAATGTTGAGTGCCGATACTCGGGAAGGAATTTTCTCCAGAAGACCAGACTAAAAATTAACTTGTTTCGTCGATTCAATGAAATGCCTTTAAGCGCAAAGAGTTCGTTAACAAATTCGAGGATTACTTCTGCATCATTGTCAGTAAGTTGATTCTTTTCAATTGCCTTCCGAATTGAGGCCGTGCCATATTCGATTTTTCCATAGTGAAAATCAGACACACTAGGCTAGAGCATTAAAAAATAAATTAAGCTTGCTAGCACCTAGAGTTGAACGTCTAAATAGGGAGTTAAACTCCAAGTTCAATCTGTACTAAAATTCGCATTTTGCGCGACCATTTTTGATAATTAAGCCCAGTTTGAAGAAATAAGCCCATTTCTAGCGTTTTATAATGCTACGCAATTTATCCTAATGGGGCATAAATAAAGCCCCATTTGCAAAAATAAGCCCAAAATGAAGAGATTTTGTTTGTAACGCCGGGGAAGAGATTTGAACTCTTGAGGTGCAGGGCACCAGTAGCTTTCAAGGCTACCGCCTTCCCGGACTAGACTACCCCGGCAGTGCTCCATATGTTGGGCGTAGTATGTAAAAAAGGCTTCTTAATCCGTGTAAGGTTAAGTCTATAAACGGATGGGGAATTTTCCCGTATGAACGGGTTATTTACGCGAAATAAAGAATGCAAGACCGGTTGCTGCCAGACCGATAAACGGAAATAACGGTGATTGCGGGGTTTCTGCCGGAGTCTGCGGAACTGTTGCTGCAAACACTGCAGGCACGGTCGGACTCACGAGAACAGAGTTGACATTTTCTGCATAGAGGAACACTTCACTGCGATCGGCGTACTTATAAGGGTATATTTTTACATAGATGGTTTTTCCTTTGCCCAGGAATTCAGCTCTTTCCGGGTTGAGTTCCCCCTGATTATTTTCCATGTGGAGAACACCCTTGTCATCCACATATTCGATTACCCAGTCAATGGATGATGAAGTTTGCAGAATAACCGGCCCGGCCGCCGTCCTCACAATGAAATATGCCGGCGAATCCCGCGAGGATTTTGCATGTGCGGAGAATTCCGGCGGTGTGGTCGCTGTTGCCATGGGGATAAAACCTGTTGTAGTTTCACCAGATATGGAGACCATGCGTGTTCCGATAAATCCTTGGGCATCGGTAAAACTTACTTCATATTCCCCGGGTGCGGTTATGGAAATATCTGCAGAAAAGTCCCCGGCATTGTTGGTATTTATATAACTGGGTCCAAACACCGCAGTATTGTCTGGGCCGATTATCTCAATCTGGACACCGGAATTTTCCCCGCCCTTTATTGTCCCTGCGATATAGATCTTCCCGTTGAATACCTGGCGGGAGAGAGAAGACATCTCAATTTCATCCGAACGATCTATGAGCTGGACAATACGTACGGTTACCGACGAACTCCCTAACCCATGAGCCGGCACTTCAACTTTATAGGTCCCTTTCTTTAAGTTCGTTGTATCAAAAAAAGTTTTAAACGTCTGATCTGGCTGAACATAGACAATCATGCGTTCAATTTCAGTCGTGGTTGTCAGCGGGGAATAGAGCACAACATCGATGGGAGTGCTGATACCAAGCGTAGTTGTGCCGGTTACTATGAGGGGTTTTCCAATGGATAGTGATTCCGGGGCATCGATATTTACCAGATATGCTGATGCGAATCCCGATAAAAAGAGCAGTCCCATTGCCAAAAGGACGAACTTTTTCATCTATATAGGATCAACTAATAGGATGTTAATGATTTCTGAACGGATCGAAAAACCACTCGCAAGCTGGAGGGGAAAGGAACGGTACGGCAACGAACTGCTGGACTGCCTCACCGTGATCTTTAAAAGTGCCGGGTGCACATGGTCAAAATGCCGGATGTGCAGTTACCGTCACGAACGGTACGATAAGCAATCGTGTGAAAAACTTACTGAACACCTGTCTGCCCAGCTCGCCTGGGTAAAAAACGAGTTCAAATCCGAGGACTACCGGATGGTTAAGATCTTTACATCGGGGAGTTTTTTTGACCCTGCTGAAGTACCGGCAGCATTCCTGGGGGAAGTGGCAACCTATTTCCGCGGTAAACTGGTAATCGCTGAAACCCGACCGGAATTTATCGATTCCGAAGTGATCCGTATATTTATAGAAAACCTGGATGACGGTACATGGAAAAAACCGCTGTATTGTGCTGTTGGATTGGAAACGAGCAGCGATCCCATCCGGGAAAAATGCATAAACAAGGGCTTTTCTTATGCAGACTTTACTGCTGCGGCATTACGAGCTAAAGCAGCAGGAGCAGGTATCAAGGCATACCTCCTGTTCAAACCGCTCTTTTTGACCGAGAAAGAGTCTGTTGACGATATGAAACGGTCTATCCGCGATGCAGCTTCACATGCCGAAATGATCTCGATGAACCCCTGCACCGTGCAGCGGAGAACCGAACTTGAGTTCTACTGGAAACGGGGTGCATACCGCCCACCCTACCTCTGGAGTGTCCTTACCCTTCTCAAAGATGCGCCGGTTCATATGACCTGCGATCCCCTCGGTGGCGGACAAAAACGGGGACCCCATAATTGCGGAACCTGTGATTATGATCTGGTCAAAGGTATACGGGACTATTCTTTAAACGCGGACCGGGAGTTGATCAACGCTCTTTTAGAGACGCCCTGTGAATGCAAAAAAGAGTGGGAATATGTTCTGGCGCATGAAACGCCATTCTGTATGCCCCTGACCCGGTAAACAGAAAAATCGCATTAAAAGAGGGAAAAATTATTTTTTTGCAGTCGCACTCTGGATCTCGAGCTGCTTTGCGAGCAGAGGCAGGAATGTTCCTGCATCGGAAACAATTCCGATTGCCTGTGTTGTCCCACGGTCCATCAGCTTGGTAAGATGGGCAGGATTGATGTCCACGCAGACCGTCTTCACCTTTGAAGGCAGACAGTTGCCCACAGCAATGGAGTGGAGGAGAGTTGCGATCATCAACACCATGCTGCACCCGTCAATATGTTTGCGCATCGCATCCTGCGCTTCCATGACATCCTGTATTACATCGGGTAAAGGTCCGTCGTCACGGATAGACCCGGCAAGGACAAAGGGAATATTCTTCCTAACGCATTCATACATGATCCCGCTTTTTACAACCCCTTTGTAAACGGCATTTTTTATCGATCCTGCACGCATGATCTCACTGATCGCATAGAGATGATGTTTATGGCCGCCCATGACTGGCTTTCCGGTTGAAATATCCATTCCGAGGGAGGTACCGTAGATATTGTACTCAATATCGTGGGTGGGCAGGGCATTGCCCGCAAAGAGAACGTCGATGTACCCTTTACGGATAAGTTCCGCAAGGGCTTTATCCGCCCCGGTATGGATGATCGCAGGCCCGCCGACAATAGCAATCTTTCCTCCTTTCTTCCGGACGTCAAGAATTTCCCGGGCTATTCGTGCAATGAGAGTCTCACTGGGTCTTTCTGAAGATACTGTGCCATGCATGAACTCAAACGTACTCTCCTCGCGGGGCCGTTCGGGATAATTCACACTTACACCCTGTTCCCCGACAATAACCAGGTCCCCCTTGCGGATCTTTCCCAGCGCAACCGCTGATGCTTTCTTCATTTTTGGATTCACAACAATGAGAAAATCCATCTCAATTGATTCAACCGGGATCCATTCACCCTGGTATTTAATTTCTGTCGGATGATTGGAAGTTGTATAGAATCCCTTGGGAACTACACGATCTGCTTCCGCTGCAACCAAAAACACATCCTTGACCTCAACCGGGCGGGCACCGAGACGATGAACTTCGGACAGGATGGAACGGAGTTTCTCATTACTTGAGGCATTGATCCGCAGGCGGGCGTAACTGGGGTCGGTCTTTTTTTTGCCAATATCAAAGACCAGGATCTCAAAATTGCCGCCCATATCCATGACCCGGTCGAAGAGCTGTGTCATAATCCCGGAGTCAATGATATGACCCCGCAGCTCTATCTCCTGCGACTCTCCCATAATACCATGATCTTGGTGATGCACCTTAATATGCATTCCTGACCAATATGACTTAATTTGAGCCTGTTTTAGGTTTTTTGTCACGGATTTGAAAGAATTTTGTAATTATGAAAATTGATTCACAGTATACTTCGGGACTGGATTTTGCCGGATAAAAATCTCGGCATCAGCAAGATCAGATTTCGTATTGATATTAAGAGCAAGGCGGGGCTCTTCCAAAAGAAGCTGAAACTCATCTTGGGGTTTATCAATAAGTGCTCCCCGCAGGATATTTACTCCAGCCGGACAAGCCATAACGCCCCGGATCTCTTCGCGGTAAGGCATACTCTCGCGGCAGGATTTTACCATAGTTGCAGGCACCCAGGCAGAACAGGCATCTTTTCCACTGGATCGATGCGCATCAGAAATCGTACTGATAATATTCGATGTAATGCAGGGAAGATCGGAAGCACTGACAAACAATGACCCTTCTTCTTCAAGCATGCCAACAGCATGGACCATATCTTCCACATACCCGGCTCCTGCCGTTTTACAGAATTCAATGCCATGCACCCGGCACCAGTTCTGGGTCATTGGCGTCCGGGGCGAGGTTGCTACCACAGGTTTGTATCCGGTATTTTCGAATGCATCGATTACATAGGAAACCAGAGGTCGCCCACAGATCAAAATAAGGGGTTTTTCCCCAAGGTTTAGCCGGCTTCCAGCTCCCCCGGCCATAATCAGGGCTTGCATGCCGCCAAAGCCTCCACGAGCAGAAGGTTTTCTTCTCGGGTTCTGACTGCAACACGAATGTGGGTAGGCAATCCGAAAGATGCACAGTTCCTTACAAGAATCAAGTGGCTCTCGAGGCACTCGCAAATCGTTGTAACATCCCGATAACATTCAACGAGAATATAATTTACTGATGAGGGGTGACAGTGGAATCCCAGTCCTGCAATCTCACGGGTGAGCCAGTCGCGTTCCTTTTGTATCCGGTCTCGCGATGCCTTAAGATCGTCCATATGAAGAAGCGCTTCCATGGCAAAAGCTTCGGCAAAGGAATTCACGCTCCAGGGAGGGCGGGTAATTTCTATCTTCTCAATCAGGTCCGGTTCTCCAAAACCAAAACCGAACCTGATTCCCGGAACTGAGAAACTTTTTGTAAGGGAATGCAGGACAAAGAGATTTGGATCAGAAATGTCTGCAAGACTCTGGCCGGGATTGGACAGTCCGATAAATGCTTCATCGCAAAAGAGCATCCCGCCATGCGATCGCATTTTTGAGAGTTTCTGCAACAAATTTCTTTTATCTTGTAATATGCCGGTTGGATTGTTGGGATTACATATGAATGAGACATCTGCCATTGTGGGATTGTCCACAGGGGCAGCCCCAGCAAGACGAGCGGAAAGTGCATATTCTCCAAATGTCGGAGATTCACAAAAAAAATGTTTATCCTCGCGAAGCACGACAGAGCAAAACACCCTGATCAACTCAATCGAACCATTGCCTACGCAAATCTCATCGGGGTTGCGATGGAAAGTTGCACCAATTCGTTCCTTGAGTTCATGGTAGGAGTCGTCCGGATACGAAGCAAGGAATGCCGGATCGCAATGCCAAGAAACCTGTGGGGGAAAGGGATTGACACTCGCGCTGAAATCCAGCACATATTTCCGGGTTTTTTCGAGCTGACGCTTTCCGGTCCCCCCATGAACCACCCGTTTTGGAAAGTCAACAGCCACGTAAAATCCCTTCTTTTCCCAGAATACTTTGTTTGGCTGTCTTAAATGCGTTTTGAGATTGTCAGACAAACAAAGAAGAAGGTATTTATACCTAGATGTTTTATTTAGATTCATCTGGTTAAGTCAGACACTAAGACACTATTTGTCTGACATATGAATGACAAATGACAGACATATGTCAGAAACGTGAGGTAAAATGATGCAAAGAATCACGCTCCGGTTGCCTGAACAGCAAATCAATCTGCTACAACAGATAGTAGACACGGGAGAGTATCCCAACATTTCTGAGGCTGTTCGGGCTGCGGTCCGCGAACTTGTTGAAAAACGTGCAAACCGTGTCTTAAAAGAGAGCGACCAGGTTTCATTCAAGGTTTGAGAGGGTAAAAATGCAGAGCATTATAAACGACGCTTTAAAAAACGCCGATCTTGAGAAAGAGATGAAAAAGGCCGGCACATCAAATGAAACGGATGACGACTTCTGCGGACAGCCACGTATCGTGATTATCGGATGCGGAGGCGCTGGCAACAACACCGTGAACCGTATCCACCATATGGGTGTTTCCGGTGCAGAGACTATCGCAATCAATACCGATAAACAGCATCTGGACATGATCCAGGCCGACAAACGTATCCTTATCGGTAAATCCTTAACCAAAGGTCTCGGCGCCGGTGGATATCCCGATGTCGGTAAACGTGCAGCTGAGATGGCTCGCCCCACCCTTGAGGCAATCCTGGAATCAGCAGACCTTGTCTTCATCACAGCAGGTATGGGAGGAGGTACCGGTACCGGTTCAGCACCCGTAGTTGCATCCATTGCAAAAGAACAGGGCGCAATCGTAGTCGGCATGGTCAGCTACCCGTTCCAGGTTGAAAAGGCCCGCTTGATTCGTGCAGAAGAAGGTCTTGAGGCACTTGCAGCCGCAGCAGACTCCGTGATTGTTCTCGACAACAACCGGTTGAAGAACTTCGTCCCGAACCTCCCGCTCGGCCAGGCATTCTCCGTTATGGACCAGCTCATCGGTGAGACTGTCAAAGGCATTTCAGAAACCATCACCGAGCCGTCACTCATCAACATTGACTATGCAGATGTCCGCGCCATCATGTCAAAGGGCGGCGTTGCAGTCATGCTCGTGGGAGAGAGCAAGCAGCAGAACAAGGCAGAGAGCGTTGTCCGCGAATGCTTGAGCAACCCGATGCTCGACATTGACTACCGCGGCGCAACCGGCAGCCTGATCCACATCACCGGAGGCACCGACCTTACCTTACAGGATGCAGAAGAAGTAGCAACCTCCCTCACGTACGAGCTCGACCCCCATGCAGATGTCATCTGGGGCGCCCGTGTGCGCAGTGATATGGAAGGCAAGATCCGTGTACTTGCGATCATGACCGGTGTCAAGAGCGCGCAGATCCTCGGTTCACGCCAGTCATACAAGACCATGGTCAATGATATTGAAAACAAGCGTTCAAATCCCAAGGCCGTTGAGATGCCCCAAAGCAGAAGGGGTGGCAGGGACCAGCCCAGTGGCGGCGGCGTCCTTGAATGGGTCGGTTAAGCATACCGGGTATAATAGTTAACACACCAGAAATTTCCAAAAATCTCAAAGTAATTCAGGGAAATGTTGGCATAATCCAACTACCAACATCCTTTTTGTTATGATTCTGTTAAACCGGAATCAATTGTTCCCGATAACAGGTTGATGTCACTCCGATGAAATTGGCGAAACGCTTAATAATTCCCCAATCCTTTAAAATATAGTACATTCGATCTGTCCTTCACTGGGAGGAGAGGGTTTTATCTTTCAAGAAAGGTGAGACCCGGGTATCGGGAGTTGAACATCATGAACAGAGTGTTGAACAAAGACTTCGCATCGAAGTCTCATTCGAAGTATACGCTGATTGCATTTTCTGATGTTTTTCACCCTGCATCCTGCATGCAGAGTTGGTATTTGAGTAACAAGGGAGAGACAGGTTTTCTGCTCTTTTTAGAAAATATACTCCTGACGATTCATGCACTTCCAAAGACAGGAAAATCTGATGAGGAGTGGTAACGCATGTTGAATGACCTTATGGAAAAAAGAAAAAAAACTCTTGCCGAGTCTGAAGAACACAAAAACCGCCGCAACGAACTGAATGCATCTGCAAGCAAGTTTGCCCGCGAAAGAAACACACTCAACAACCAGACCCGGGAGTTTGTAGAAGAGGCGCAGAAGAACAAGGATCTACGGGACAAATATAACCAGGATGTCCTTGATGTCAAGGCCCAGCGCAATGATTTCAACGATAAGGCAAACGTTCTTTTCGAAGATATTGAATCCTTTAAAAAGGAACATGGCTCTGCAAAAAGCCGCGGCACCAAAGAACTCCAGAAACAGATAGAGTTCATGGAGTACCGCCAGCAGACCGAGGTTTTCACCACCGATAAGGAACGCGAACTGATCGAAAAGATCAAGCAGATGAAAGGCCAGGTACGGGAACAGGAAGCCGAGTTCGAGCAGAACAAGGAGATGCGCACGAAAATCACGGATGCACGTGAATTTCGCAAGCAGGCATCCGATCTGCATGCAAAAGTAACTGAAGTCGCTGAGCTTGCCCAGAAACACCACGACCTCATGGTCGAATCTTACCGCAAGGCAGACAAATCCCGCGAGGCTGCCGACGCAGCGCACAAGAGTTTTGTCGAGGCACAGGAATCCGCAGATTCCGAGCACAAGTTCTTTATTGCCTGCCAGAAGGAACTTCGCGATTACGATAAGGTCATATCAGGTCTGCGCAAGAAGACCAAGAAAGTAAAGGTCACCAAAGAGCAGAAAGCGGTCAGGAAAGAAGCAGAGAGCCTGTTTAAAAATTTCCGGGCCGGAGAAAAACTTACTACCGACGATATTTTACTCCTCCAGCGCTCAAAACTCATCTAATTTTTTTATCTTACTTTTCTCTCCGTCAGTAACGGTTTAATAGATTTACTGCAATTTTATATTAGTAATGACGCAAGGGCGGACATTGGTTCTCAGTGTCGATCGCGACGATGATATTGGCTGGAAAGCAAAAATTGACAGCCCCGTCATTGGCCGGGCGGCGACAATAAAAGCAGCGAATACGTTAGCCCTTGCTGACCCGGAAGATTCCGATGTCAATGCAATCTTCATGGCCGTCAAAATCTATGATGAACTCACCGGCAAGGGCGAGGATGCGGCTATTGCCGTTGTAGCAGGAAATCACCTGCATATGATAGAAGGGGATCGCCGGATTGCAACAGCACTGGAACAGGTGATACAGGAAACGCAGGCAACAAACTGCATCCTTGTTTCTGATGGTGCTGAAGATGAATACGTAGTTCCTATCATCCAGTCAAAAATCCCCGTGACCTCCATAACACGGGTCATCGTCAACCAGATGCCCAATCTCGAAGGCACGTACTATATCTTAAAGAAATTATTCGATGATCCCAAGATCTCACGCATGATCTTCATCCCTCTCGGGCTTGCGATGCTGCTCTATGCTTCAGCTTACCTGCTCGGGTATCCCGGCACTGCCACCATCATTGTTGTCGGTGTTATCGGGTGTTATCTGCTCTACAAGGGATTCGGGTTCGACGAAATTGTCCACGGCACACTCGATGCAATGCGCATCTCCCTCTCGCGGGGAAGGTTCTCGTTTATCACCTACTCAACGACAATCCTTCTCGTTATCATCGGGTTTACCACAGGTTTTATCAATGTCTTAAAATATTATTCAACCGACGCAAGTCTTGGCATTCTCCAGTACCTGATGACCTTTGTCTTTGGTTCTGTCGAATGGCTGATTGTTGCCGGGCTGGTGACATCTGTCGGTATAATTATCGATGTGTATGCCAACGAACGGGAAGCACTCGGAAAAGTGATCGTCTTTCCCTTCTTTGTCACAGCCCTTGGTCTCATCCTCTACGGAGCCAGCGTGTACATTCTCGCAATTGTCAGCAGTCTCCCCGATTTCCCGCTGAATGCGACAGAGGCGCAAAGTGCCATCATGTACGCAACCATACTGGGCATCATATCTGCCGTGCTGGGAGTTGTTATCCAGCACGTTGTCAATAAGAAAATGACAGAACTCCGCAAGCAGGAAATTATCGAAGTAATATAACATTTCTGTTTTTCTCAAAGAAAAAAATAAAAAATCCCTGATATCTTTATTGCGATATGATCAACCACCGAGTCGGCGATAGAAGATCTGGCAAGAGAGACCCTGCAATTCGGTTGTAACAGGCAAAAAATTCAGACTGGTTTCACTGTAAGGATTTTCCCGCACGTTTTTTTTATTACGATAGTATTCTTTCGATCCGGAAACCGGTTACACCAAAAACACATAGTCCTTCCCACCCGATAAGATACCGGATCTTGATTTCCCGGAGTTAAATCAGGAAACAAACCCTAAAACAGGGCACTCCTTAAATGTTCATTACCGGTCATTGGAACTGGTCAGATGATGGAGTACCTTCAGCAATCTTAGCGGGGCCCCCATCTTTGCTGACAGAGAAATACCCCATGCCGGCCGGGAACTCTTTTACCATAGTAAAGTTGCGCGAAACCTGGGGGGTCTCAATGGTGAGCGTGGGAATGGCAACATTGAATTCGTGAGATGGATACCAGTATATGCCGTTACCATAGGCAAATGCCGCATCGTCCACGGTAAAATCCGCACTGGAAAGATCAATGCGTTTTATCTGGGCTGTGTCGTAATTGAGAATCTTTAACAGCTTGTTCTTGAGATCCTGTTTTCCCAGTAAAAAAAAGATGAACCGGGTGCCTTCATCAACGGTATAATTCACATGGATGGCAGCAGTCCCGTTGTCAAGTCGTACGGTCACATCCTGAACCGTGATGTATCCATAACGTTCCTCATTTGCGGCTAATGCCGGTGTGGCGATGCCCAGTACAACAATGAACAACAGCACGATAGCACGGGCTCGCATAGCAATACAAATTCGTGAATACGACATAAATGGTTTTGGGTGATCCTGCGCAGTCATTCAGCAAGCCCACGAATTCGTGACGTAAAACAATGTAAGAAAAATTAGTTATTATTTAACCAGTATGATCTCAATACTTGAAACATTGGTCTTTCCCGAATCGGTATCAATGACCTCGGTTGAAGTCACAATCTCTTTCTTGGTAACTCCTTCCAAAAACCGGTTTAGGGATATCTCTGCGGTATCAACAGCGCGGGATATTGCCTTGCCCCTTGCCTTGATCGCCACCTGATCTGCACCATTGTTAAATTGTGTAACTACGGCAAGCACATAGTTCATTACCGGTTTATTCCCGACGAATACTGTGTTCTCTTTCAGCGGTTGCATAGGTATTCCTGTATCAGAGATACTTCTTTTTTACAATCAGTTCAGCGTTCAGTACACTTGCACCGGCAGCACCCCGGATCGTGTTGTGTCCCATAGCGATGAAGCGTACTCCCTCACGCAGCCGCCCGACTGAAACAGTCATTCCCTTTCCCCGCATCCGGTCGAGACGGGGCTGCGGGCGATCGGGCTCTTCTTCAAAGAAGTGAATGGATTCAGCCGGTTGCGTTGGCAGGCCCTTGATCGGGGGTTTATAATTCCGGAATGCTTTGTTAAGGGACTCGATCGGTTCTTTGATGTCAACCCAGACTGCCATGGTGTGACCATCAATAACCGGCACCCGGTGACAACTTGCGCTCACATTAAACCGGGCATTGGTTACTTTGTTACCTTTAAAGATCCCCATTATCTTGAGCGTCTCGGTCTCCATCTTCTCTTCTTCTTTACCGATATATGGTATGACATTATCATAGATGGACATGGCAGCAACACCGGCAAACCCGGCCCCGGATATTGCCTGCATGGTTGCAACGCGTACGTCAGTGAATTTGAATTGCCTGAGAGGGGCAAGTGCTGTCACCATCATGATGGTGGAACAGTTCGGGTTGGTGACAATGAACCCATCCCTGCCGGCATCCTTCTGGACATCGATGAGACCGAGGTGTTCCGGGTTCACTTCCGGAACTACCAGGGGAATGTCCTTTTCCATCCGGTAGGAGCTTGCATTACTGCATACGGCAATCCCGGCGTCGGCAAACTCTTTCTCCACATCTATGGCAATCTCAGCCGGAAGAGCAGAGAATACCAGGTCCACATCCTTCATCGCTTTAGGCGATGTGGGAACAATTTTTATTTTTCCAATTTTTTCGGGAAATGGTGTGTCAAGACGCCAGTTCACGATCTTTCCATAGGGCTTTCCCGCGCTGCGATCAGATGCGGCGAGTGTCGACAGATTGAACCAGGGATGATCCGCAAGCTGTTCAACAAATCGCTGACCTACCGCACCCGTTGCTCCGAGCACTCCAACATTGATCATAGGTAGTCAGTTCCTGTTTGTGTGTATTTTCCCCGTGTGAGATGATGGCGGGTTGTAAAATCCCATTTCTCCTGTGATAATAAAAACGTTGTTTTTTAATATTTTACCCGAACAATCAAAAAAAATTTATTTTAATTTATACAACCGACTTTATCAGCCGTCGGGTGATGAGCAAAAACTCCGGAAAAAATAACAAACATATAATTTTGTTTTAAAAAAAACGATCATCGCACAATCAGGGATGAAAGTTTCAGATCACCGGTAAATAAAATCCCGGGGCAATAGAAGGATCCAACTAAGGAAAAAAAATCCGGAAAATAGTATCCGGGTTTATTCCATATGAATAGCTTCTGCCGGACAGACATCAACACAGGTCTGGCAGTCAACACACATGTCCTTGTCCACTTTTGCCTTTTCATTTTCCATGGCGATTGCCGATGCAGGGCATTCACTCACGCAGGTTTCACATCCGGTACACTTGGAAATATCAACGACTGCTACCAACTCGTTCACTCCATCGTATATGTTTTACAAAAGACAAAAAAAGGGTTTCGATTGTACCTTGCCGGTAAATTTCAGAGAAATTGCTTATTTTTTGAGATTGAGCACATCGCTCATACCGTAAATACCTGGTTTCTTGCCCACAACCCACCGGGCTGCATGGATGGCCCCGCTGGCAAAGACCGAACGATCGTACGCACGGTGAGAGAGTTCAATAGTCTCAAAATTCTTGGAGAACATGACCTTGTGGTCGCCAACAATATCGCCCCCGCGGATGACATGGACGCCAATCTCATTTTTCCGCTCGGTCATACCCTCACGCCCGTACTGCTTTTCCCGGGGGCCGACTTCTTCTTCCAGGATCTGCAGGATGGTCTTTGCCGTACCGCTCGGGGCATCCTTCTTGTTCCGGTGATGCGCCTCAAAGACCTCGATATCATAGTCTTTCAGCAGCTTTCCTGACTCCCTTACCAGCTGCCAGAAGATATTCACTCCCACCGAAAAGTTACTGGATATAACGGCAGGCACATGACCCTGGATCGCCTTTTCCATCACCGCCCGCTGCTCAGGAGAAAAGCCCGTTGTTCCGACAACCAGCGCCACGTTCTTCCGCGCCGCCATCTTCACGTTCTCGACTGCTGCGGCCGCTATCGTGAAGTCGATCAGGACGTCGGCCTTTGTTGATTTCAAGAGATCTTCGGCATTTTTCGATTCAACAATTTCAGCGCCAAAAAATGAACTGGGCTTGAGGTTGATTCCCCCGACCAGTTCCAGATCAGCAGACTCGTTGACCATCCGGCCAATCGTCTGGCCCATCCTTCCCGAAGCCCCGCACACCACTACTTTGATCATAATTCAGGTCACCGTGTCCTTTTCGCTGATGCAGGTTTTTTTGCGGGGGCGGGTCTTGCTGCCGGTCTCTTTGCGGCTGCTGCCGGCTTCGCTCCGGGTTTTCCCGGAATGGTTGCAAGTACTTTTTTGAGCTGCTCGGTCTTTTTGGCATCCAGTTCATCGAGCGGGAGCCGGACGGGTCCGCCCGCCATGCCCAGCAGTTCCACGGCTTTTTTCACCGGAATGGGGTTGGTGTCGATGAACATTGAACGGAACAGCGGGGACAGCGCGAAATTGAGAACCAGCGCTTTCTGTAAATCACCCTGTTTCATAGCCTCGTACATGGCCACCATGCGCCGGGGATCCACATTTGCCGCAACCGAAATCACGCCGGTTCCACCCAGCGCCATGATCGGGAGCGTGATGTTGTCATCACCGGAGATCACGGAGAATTCATCATCCTGCGTCTCTTCAATGATCCGCGAGATCTGGCTGATATTGCCGCTGGCTTCCTTGACCGCAACGATATTCGGGTGCTGGGCAAGCTCGGCAATCAGGTCGGGCTCAAGATTCTGGCCGGTTCGTCCCGGGACATTGTACATGATGACCGGGATGTCGAGATCCGCGAGTTTTGTATAATGTTTGATAAGCCCGGAACGGTTCGGCTTGTTATAGTACGGACTGATGACTAAAACACCATCCGCACCGATGTCCTTTGCAGCCTTCGTCAGCTTTACCGCTTCTGCTGTGTTGTTGGATCCGGTGCCGGCAACGACGGGTATCCGGCCCTTGACCTTATCGACCGTGACTGCGACAACCTTCTCGTGTTCCTCGAACGTAAGGGTTGCAGATTCACCGGTCGATCCACACGGAACAATCCCGTGGATACCACAGGACAGAAGA
>Ga0074195_1000506_pt1 | contig 74365 bp, 61 predicted proteins | sample EPASupsiteHSE623_FD_64525 | JGI IMG/M metagenome (GOLD analysis project Ga0074195, IMG submission 64525) | Bioremediated contaminated groundwater from EPA Superfund site, New Mexico - Sample HSE6-23 | ecosystem: Environmental > Aquatic > Deep subsurface > Groundwater > Contaminated ...
GGAAACCGCCCAAAGTCGTTATCGTTGCTTGCATGAGAAAGTTGTTAACCATCATGAATTCTATGTTGAAAAACAATGAGCCGTGGAGTCCTAAGTTCGCTTGACTTGAAACACGGTTGCTCAATCCCCCTTTTGCAAAGGGGGAGGTGAAAAAGGTACGTCCCTTCCCTCAATCCATTCGAATTCATCTTTTTTGCAGAATCCCCACTTTGAAAAAGGGGGGCGAGGGGGGATTTTTTTAAAATCACACCTTCCTCGGATCAAAGGTTTCCCGCAACGCTTCCCCGATGAAGATCAGCAGGACCAGGGTGCCGACCAGCACCCCGAAGGTGGTCAGGGAAAGCCACCACGCCTCGATGTTGTTCTTGCCCTGGGCCAGCAGCTCGCCCAGGCTCGGGGTGGGAGCGGGCACGCCCAACCCCAGGAAATCGAGGCTGGTGAGGGCCAGTATCGAACCGCTCAGCCGGAAGGGCAAAAAGGTGATCACCGGGGTCATGCCGTTGGGAAGCAGGTGGCGGAACATGATGGTGATGTTGCCCACGCCCAGCGCCTTGGCCGCCTTGACATAATCGAGGTTGCGGCCCTTGAGGAACTCGGCCCGCACATAGTCGGCCAGCCCCATCCAGCCGAAGATCGAAAGCAGGATCAAAAGCAGGAGCACACTGGGCTTGAAGATCGAGGCGAAAATAATCAGCAGGTACAGCTCGGGCATGGCGCTCCAGATCTCGATGAAGCGTTGCATGAAGAGGTCGGTGCGTCCGCCGAGATACCCCTGCACCGCCCCGGTGATGATGCCGATGATTGTGCCGATAAAGGTGAGGACAAAGGCAAAGAGCACCGAAAGGCGGAAGCCGTAGAGCAGCCGGGCCAGGACATCGCGGCCCCGGTCGTCGGTGCCCAGGTAGTTGGTGCTGTCGGGCGGGGAGGGCACCGGCTGGCTGAGCTGGAGGTTGATGGAGGCAAAGCCGTGGGGGTTGGGCGGAAACAGGGCAAGATTGTTGCCGCTGGTGAGCCTTTGCTTGATAAAAGGGTCCTGGTAATCGGTCTCGGTCTCGAACTCGCCGCCAAAAGTGGTTTCCGGGTATGCCTTCAGCATGGGAAAATAGAGGCTCCCCTGGTAGGAAACCAGCAGCGGTTTGTCGTTGCTGAGGATCTCCGCGCCTAATGAGAGGAAAAAGCAGATCGAGAAGAGGATCAGGCTGTAATAGCCGCGCCTGTTGGCCTTGAACCGCCGCCAGCGCCGGGAGGAGAGTTTCTGGGGGGTCGGCTTCATGCTCAGCGGGACTCCACGCTTTCAAAGCTGATGCGCGGGTCCACCACGACATAGCTTAAGTCAGAGAGCAAGCGGGAGATCAACCCGATGATGGTGAAGAAATACAGGGTGCCCAGCACCACCGGATAATCGCGGTTGAGCATGGATTCGTAGGCCAAAAGCCCCATGCCGTCCAGAGAGAAGATGGTTTCGATGAGCAGGCTGCCGGTGAAAAAAGCGGTGATGAAGGAGCCGGGAAAACCGGTGATGATGGGGATGATGGCATTGCGGAACACATGGCGGTACAGGACCTGGTTTTCGCTCAACCCCTTGGCTCGGGCTGTGAGCACATACTGCTTGCGGATTTCTTCAAGAAAGCTGTTCTTGGTTAATAAGGTCATGACCGCCAGGCTGCCCACCGTGCTGGAGAGCACGGGCAGGACCATGTGCCAGAGGTAGTCAGCCACCTTGGCCGCCAGCCCCATCTCTGCCCAGTTGTCCGAGACCAGGCCGCGCAGCGGAAAGATGCTGAAAAAACTCCCGCCGCCAAAGAGGACGATGAGCGCGATGGCCAGGACAAACCCGGGAATGGCGTAACCGATGAGGATCACGGAGGTGGTGATCACGTCGAAGCGGGAGCCTTCCCGCATGGCCTTGGCGATGCCGAGCGGGATGCAGACCCCGTAGACGATGAGAAAGGACCACAGGCCGAGGGACATGGAGACCGGCAGCTTGGAAATGACCAGCGAGGCCACGCTGCTGTGGTGGTAATAGCTGACGCCGAAATCAAAGACCAGATAGCTCTTCATCATGGTCAGAAAGCGCTCCGCCGGCGGCTTGTCAAAGCCGTAGAGCTTGGTGAGCTGCGCCACCCGCTCCTCGTCGAGCCCCTTGTTGCCCTGATAGAAATCCATGCTGCGGCTGGCGCGCACCTCGCCGCCGGCGCGGTCCTGCCCCTGCAACTGGGCGAGCATCCGCTCCACCGGCCCGCCCGGCACGAACTGGGTGACGGCAAAGGTGACCAGCATGATCCCGAAGAGGGTGGGGATCATGAGCAGGAGACGTCTGATAATATAGGCGGCCATCTCGGATATCAGGCCGGATTGTTCAACTGGGCAAGGGTTTCATCGATTATCGCAAAGAGCTCCTGCATGCGAAAGGGCTTGGACAGATAATTATCCATACCCGCCTTGAGGCACTCCTCCTTATAACCCGGCATGACATGGGCGGTAACGGCAATGATCGGGACATGGTTGCCGGTGGGTTTCTCAAGCTCCCGGATGGTGGCGGTTGCTTCAAAGCCGTTCATCCCCGGCATCTGGACATCCATCAGGACAAGGTCTATATGCTCGCTCTGGAAGACGGCAACGGCTTCCTTGCCGTCGGCGGTCACCAGCACATGATGGCCATGCATCTCAAGCATGAGGCGCAGCAGCTTCTGGTTTACCGGATTATCTTCGGCGACAAGTATATTCATCCGCTTTCCCCCGCTGGTATGTTCGGTTGTTTCGCTGGCGTGTATTTCCGGCTCTTTCTCCAAGGTTGCGGAGGATGCCGCTTCCTTGGCCACCGGCAGGTCAAGATCGACATAAAAGGTGCTCCCTTGGCCGGGTTCGCTTTTCATGCTGATTTTCCCATGCATGAGATCGATGAGCTGCTGGGAGATGGCGAGGCCGATCCCGAGGCCGCCGGCCTTGCGGGTGGCATAGGGATCAATCTGCTTGAAGGACTCAAACATGGCTGTTTGCTGTTCCAGGGGAATACCGCAGCCCGTGTCGGCCACCTCAAAGCGGAGATGGATGATGTGCCCGTCGTTGCTGGCCTTGAGGGTAAGAGGGCGAACCCGCAAGGAGATCTCGCCGTGTTCGGTATATTTGATGGCGTTGTCCAGCAGATTTTCCAGCACCTGGAAAATTCTCCCTTCGTCACCGACAACCGTGGTTGGCACTGCCTCCGATTCCGCGGCCAAGAGGGTAAGTCCCTTGGCCTTGGCGGCAGGCTCGTATTTTTTCTTCAGTCGGCCGAGGATGGCGAAGAGGTCAAAGGGAGCAGGAGTAAGACTTATGGTGCCGCTTTCCAGGCGGGAAAAATCGAGAATGCCGTCGATGAGCTGAAGCAGGTTCTGTCCGGCCTCCTTGATGGCGAAGACCTCCTGGGACGATTTTCCCTCCTGCGCGCCCTTATCCAGCAATTCGGCCATGCCCAGAACGATATTGAGCGGGGTACGCAGCTCATGGCTGATCTTGGAAAGGAATTCGCTTTTGTGCTGGTCCGCGAGTTCTGCTTTCAGCCGGGCGGCTGCTTCGGCGGCGAGGAGCTGTTTTTCCCGGGCGACAAAGGCGCCGAGTTGCTCCGCCATGGAGTTGAAGGATAGGGCCAGATCGCCGATTTCGTCCGTGCCCGCGTCAACCCGCTGCGCAAAATCCCCTTGGGCCAGGGCGGTGCTGGCCAGGGCGAGTTTGCGGATCGGGGAGGTGAAGGAGCGGGCGAGAAAAAAGGTGATGATGCCAGCCAGGAGCAGAAGGGCAAGAAAGAGGCCGATGGAAAAATTCCGGAACAGGGTGGGCACCGCGTGGTATTGCCGGGAAGGCAGCACCGACATGACGAGCCAGGAAGTGCCCGGAATCAGGCTGACGGAAAAATAGCACTCCTCGCCATTGACCACGGCATGCCGAATCTGCCCATGGGTTTCTATTTCGGCCTTGGCAAACAGCGAGCCAAGATTTGTGGCGTCGACAACCACAGGTTGCAGGACGTTTTTTGGCTCGGGGGTGCTCAGGATCCTGCCGTCCTGAGCAACGATCAGGCAGTAGCCTTTATTGGTGGAAATGCAATTGGCGGCCGGGGCGACAATGCCGGCCAGGGGCGCTTGCCCGAAAATCAGGCCGAGGAATTGATCGCCGAAATAGTCTATCCGGGCATAGGCAAACTGCAAGGCGTAGGTTTTTAAAACAGGGTCAAGCACCACCTCGCCGAGGATTACCTGGTTCGGGGCGGCCAGGGCAGTCCGGAATATCTTCTGGCCGGCAAGGGTTTCGAGGTCTTCGCTGGTCTGGCCGTTGACCAGGCGAAATTCCTGGGCGCCCTCCTGGTTTACATAGGCAAGCACCGGGAACTGTTCCCGGTGCCGGCTCAGATGTTTGGCAAGGAGAAGCTCCTGGAATTTCTGGGCATACAGGGCTACCTCCTTGGATTCGGCGATTTCCTTGAGGATGGCCCGGTGCTGGGCAACCTTGTTTGAAACCCGCATGGCCGTTGCGGAGGAAATAATCCGCAGGGTATCGTTCTGGGACTCGTTGTACTGCCGGACCATGAAAAGATAGCTGGCCAGGGAAATACAGCCGGAGGCAATGATGATCAGGGCAAATTGGCTGATAAAGATTTTTTTGAATATGGAGATGCGCATTGGGCGGAGGCTCACTCAACAGGGATGGCGCCGTTTTCCAGCATGAGCTTTTTGGCGGCGGGGGTTGAGAGGAAATTCATAAAATCCTGGGCCAGCGGCGGGAGGGGATCTTTCCACACCAGGGAAAAAGGAACAACCAGTTGGTATTTCTTCTGCCGGACATTGGCCGCGGTTGGGGCGAGATCCTGGACGGACAGCACCGTGAGTCCGGTCCCGATCACGGCGGGCATGGGCAGATAGCCGATGGTGTTTGGCGAAGCCGTGAGTATCCGCACGGCCTCCGGGGTAGTATAGACCACTGCCCCGGCAGGGGCGGAAATCTCCTTGAATCCCGGGAGGGAATTTTCGAGCACGGTGCGGGAAGAATCGCCGTCCTCCCGGTTCATCACATAGATCTTGCCGCCACCGCCCAGTTCATCCCATTGCCGTATTGTGCCGGAATATATTCCGAGTATCTGCTCGCAGGAAAGGTTCGTCACCCCGGCAACCCCGGAACTGACCGCAAAAACGATGGGCGCCAGGGCAAAAATGCGGGAGGTGAGGCCTTGGCTGCTTTCTTTTTCCGTTATTGGGCGGGCCACACGGGCAATCTGGCTTTTCCCGCCCAGAACGGCTCTGATGCCGCCGCCGCTGCCGATGCTTTCCGGGATTTCCACCGTGATCCCGGGGTGGTTCCTGGTGTAGAGCTGAGCGAGGGTGCGCAAGAGCACCTCGCTGTCACCGGTGCCGGGGATAACCAGCGCCTTCCGGCTCTCTGCGGCTTTCTGCGCCGCAGGCGGCAGGGCCTGGGCAGAAACAGGGGCAAGGGCCAGAAGGCAGAGGAGTGTAAGGAGGATATTTTTTTTCTTCATAAGAATACAAAAACCAAGGCCCTGCGGGGGAAAAAAACACCAAGAAATTGTATGTCATATTGTACCCCACCGCAGGGTAATACGCTTTGAAAAAAAGCTATCGGGGCTGAGGGGTGCCCTGCGCAAGCCACCAGGTCATCAGGGCCTGAAACGGCGAGTAATAGAGGGGCAAGGTGTCCGGCCGGGCGAAGATGGTGCGATAGGCGACCCGGTGCTGGGCCAGATACCAATTGGGCACCACGTAATACCCGTACCAGAGAACCCGGTCCAGGGCCTTGCAGGCGGCGAAGAGTTCCTCCTGGGTTTGGGCGTAGATGATCCGGTCCACCAGAAAATCCACCGCCGGCTCCTTGATGCCGATGAGATTCCGGGAGCCTTGCCGCTGGGCTGCGGCCGAATGCCAGTAATTGCGCTGTTCGTTGCCGGGGGATTGGGCCTGGCCGAAGACGGAAACCGTCATGTCAAAATCAAAGGTATCCATGCGGCGGATGTAGAGGGCCGGGTCGATGACCCGGGAATGCGCGCGTACCCCGAGTTTTTTCAGATTGTTGATGTACGGCTCCATCACCCGTTCAAAACCGGCGCCCACCAGAAGGATTTCAAACTCCAGCGGCTTCCCTTTGCGGTTGACAAGCACGCCGTTTTTTATACTCCAGCCCGCCTCGTTTAAAAGTTTTTTTGCCTGGAGCAGGTTGCTCCGCAGGCTGGCGGGCGGCTTTGTGCTGAAAGGAGCGGGCGCGGTGGTGAACACCTCCTTGGGCAACGAGGCGCGGAACGGTTCAAGATAGGAGAGCTCAAGGCCTGCGGGCCGTCCTTGGGCGCTCATGGCCGAATTGCTGAAGAAGCTGTCGCAACGGGTGTATTGGCCGAAAAAGAGGGCCTCGTTGGTCCACTCAAAATCAAAGGCCAGGGACAGGGCCTTGCGAACCTGGGGATCTTGAAAAACCGGCTTGCGCAGGTTGAAGACAAAAGCCTGCATCCCGGCGTTATTCTTGTGGGGCATGGTTTCCCGCACGAGTTCGCCGCGCTTGAACCTGGGGCCGTCCAGATCGCGGGCCCATTGCTTGGCCATGTTGACCGGGAGAAAATCGAACTCCCCGGCCTTGAAGGCTTCCACCGCCACGATTTGATCCTTGAAGTATTTGTAGGTGATGGCGTCGAAATTGAACATGCCGCGCCGCACGTTGAGGTCCCTGGCCCAGTACTGCGGGTTGCGCTCATAGGTGATGGATTTGCCGGGGATGACATTCTTGACCAGATAGGGGCCGGAGCCGACGGGCGGGGTCAGGCTTTGGGCGTCAAATGGGTGGACGGAGTAGAATTTCTTGGAAAAAACCGGAAGCTGGCTGGCGATCATGTGCAGTTCCCGGTTGCGTTGGGAAAAATGGAAGCGGATCCGGCGTTGGTCCAAAACCTCGGCGGAGGCGATGTCCTGAAAATAGATCTGGTACGAAGGGCTTGCCGCCGGGCTTTTGAGGGTGTCCAGGGAAAATTTCACATCCTCGGGGGTGATGGGTGTGTTGTCGGAAAAACGGGCCTCTTCATGGATGGTGAAGGTGACGGACAATTTGTCTTCGGCCAGAGCGATATCCTTGGCGATCAGGCCATAGGAGGCAAAGGGCTCATCCAGGCTCGGTACGGCAAGGGGCTCAAAAACCAGCTCGTCAAGCCCTGCGGGAGACGTGCCCTTGAGGGTATAGGGGTTGAGCTTGTCGTAGCCGCCGAGATCATGCAGAACCAAATGGCCGCCTTTGTGCGCCTTGTCGGAAGCGTAGTCGAACTTGCGGAAACCGGGGGGGTATTTCATCTTGCCGTCGATGCTGATTCCCTGGGCGCCCAGGGCGGCGGCGGGCAGGATGGCAAAAAGGGCAAGCAGGGCGGAAAAAAGGATTTTCATGGCAGCCGTTGTAGCAAAAAGATCTTTATCTGAAGTGTCAAAACCGCGGCAGTGGAAATGGGGGCGGCCGCTCAAGGGTTTGATTGGATGCATAATACGCCGACCATGACATTGGCAAGCATATTGGCAAGGATGGCGAGCACATTCATGTCGTGGGTGGTGAAATCGTCATCGTTTTTGTTCAGCGCCTCCACGGCGCCGATGCACTCACCATTCACATGCAGGGGCACGGCGAGGATGGAGCGGGTGACAAAGCCGATATTTTTGTCCATGCCATCGTCGAACCGGGCGTCGGCGTTGACATTGCTCACCCGCGCCGGTTGGCCGTTGCGGTAGACCCAGCCGGAAAGCCCCTTGTCCATGGCAATTCCCTTGCCGTAGACCTCGTTTTTCTTGGGGCCGGTGGGCAGGGCGACCAGCATCTCTTTTTCGTCAAGATCCGCGATGAGGATCGAGCTGGCTTCGCACCCAAGGATTTCGTTGGCCATCTCCAGAACCACCCCCAGGATCCAGGGGCCTTTGCAGATATTCTGCAGGAGGATGGCGGCCTGGAGCAGGAAGTGCAACTCCCGGGGGGAAAGCGACTCATACAGGGAGTCGGGCAGCATCTGGGCCAGCAACCCCTTGGCCAGGGATTTCGGCTCCACCGCCTGCATCTCCATGAGGATGTCGCCAAGACAGCGCCCTTCCTGGGAACGGGCCGTAAACCAGGGGAGCAGGTGCTCGCGGATCAGGGAGTTGAAGCTTTGGGTGGAGTCGGACTTTTTCCCGGCCAGACTCTTTTGCCGGTCCAGGGCTTCGGCAATCTGTTTGTTGGAAGCCAGCCCCAGGTCGGTGAGGATGTCGCCGATGCGGCGCCACTGGGAGCGGACATCCATGAGGTGATCGGAGAGATTGGCGGTGATGTTTTCCTGGTACGGATTTCTGCCGTCGCCGAAAAAACTGGTCAGGTACCGGTCCATGCGGCCGAGCTTGGTCAGGGTGGGGAGGACAAACTTCTCATAAAAGTCAATGGTGCCGTCCTTGATCTCCTGGACGGTTTTGTACACCTTGGTTCCCTTTTCGGCCAGGGTCTTACGGTTTTCAAACTCGTAGACCTCCTTGAACTCGGCAAAGAGATCGTCGATGCGCCGGACATAATCGATATCCGCCATCTGGGCGATCAGATCGGCGGTGGCAACCATCTGCGCCATGATTTTCAGGCGAGGCTCGGTAAACAGGGGGGCGAGATCCGGCAAGCTGGCGTAATCGGTGATGGAGATTATCCGGACAACCGCCTCCACCTCCTCTTTCGGCCACTGTTTTTGCCCCAGATATTCCCGGGCAATCTCCATGCTCCGCTGGACATGCACCAGGGTAAATTTGCCGCCTGCTCCGGCCTGGTCGCCCTTGTCCTTGATATAGCCGGCGTCATGGAAAAGGGCTGCGGCCATGCCGAGCTGAAAGTACTTCTGCGCCAAGGGCTGCGCCGGCTCCGCCTTGTTCCAGCCGGAGAGCATGCGGGCCGCGGCAAGGCAGACATCAAGGGAGTGGCTGAAGTTGTGGTAGGTGACAGCGCAGGCTTCGTGGCTTGGCCAGTTTCCGGCGTAGAGAGCGGCGACATCATCGAACAGCCCGCCAAGCCTGGGGGGGATTTCTCCATATTCATCCCTGGCGATTGCCAGGATGAGTTCGACGGTTTGCAGGTTTTCAACCTGGGCGGCAGACCGTTGCCGGGCAGGGTTATGGGAGGTCTTTCGTGCCATGTGCATGCTGTAATCCTGAGAGAAATTTCCCGCGCCCGGAGAGGAGGACCCGGCGGTAAAACATCCGGGTTTCTAGCATGATATACAGCCGGTCAATTCCGGTCAAACCTTAAGTATGAAAAAAAGCGTTTCCGTTTGGGAAGCCGGATATTCCCGGTATTTTTTTTAAGCCGGTCCCTGTCATTTATCATGGCTAACGGCTGCCGGTTTGTGGTAAAAAACTTATTTGCCGTGGGCATGATCCCCACCCGAAAAAACTCAGACAATCCCCGCACGGAGGCTTATGACCAATGGGTAAAACCATAGCTGAAAAGATTTTCGCAGCGCATCTGCGCGACACCCCCACCCCGGAAAACGTCATCCTGGATATCGACGTGGTCATGTGCCACGAGATCACTACGCCCATCGCCATTACCGATCTTGAAGCCCGCGGCATGGACCGGGTTTTCGACACCAGCAAAATCAAGGCGGTCATCGACCATGTGACGCCCTCCAAGGATTCCAAGACCGCCATGCAGGGCAAGATCCTCCGCGACTGGGCCCGACGCCACAAGATCCAGGATTTTTTCGATATCGGCGCCAACGGGGTCTGCCACGCGCTCTTCCCGGAAAAAGGCTTTGTCCGCCCCGGCTACACGGTGATCATGGGTGATTCGCATACCTGCACCCACGGGGCCTTCGGCGCCTTTGCCGCGGGTGTGGGCACCACCGACCTGGAGGTGGGGATTTTGAAAGGGGTCTGCTCCTTCCGCACCCCGGAAACCATGCGGATCACCATCAGCGGCATCTTGCAGGACGGGGTCTCCGCCAAGGACGTGATCCTGTTCATCATCAAGGAGTTGACCGTGAACGGGGCCACCGACAAGATCATGGAATTTGCCGGGCCGGTGGTGGAGGGGATGAGCATGGAAGCGCGGATGACCCTGTGCAACATGGCCATCGAGGCCGGGGGCACCTGCGGCATCTGCCTGCCCGACCGGGTGACCGCCAAATACCTCTGGCCCTTTATCAAGGATCAGTACGAGTCCATTGATTCGGCGGTGGAGGACTTTGTCCAATGGCATTCCGACCCCGACGCCGAATACGTCAAGGAAATGACCCTGGACGTGTCCAAGCTTGCGCCCCAGGTGACCTTCGGCTACAAGCCAGACGAGGTGAAGGACGTCACCGAGATGGACGGCACCCCGGTGGACCAGGTGTACATCGGCTCCTGCACCAATGGCCGCATCGAGGATCTCCGCTCCGCGGCCCGGATCCTGAAAGGAAAGAAGATCGCCGCCACTGTGCGCGGCATCCTCTCCCCGGCCACGCCCAAGGTGTATTCCCAGGCGCTGGAAGAGGGGATCATCGCCATCTTCATGGACGCGGGTTTCTGCGTGACCAACCCCACCTGCGGCGCCTGCCTGGGCATGAGCAACGGGGTCCTGGCCGAAGGCGAGATCTGCGCCTCCACCACCAACCGCAATTTCAACGGCCGGATGGGCAAGGGCGGCATCGTCCACCTGATGAGCCCGCTCACCGCCGCGGCCACCGCGGTGCAGGGCCATATCACCGACCCGCGAAAGCTCCTCTAACAGGATGTTGAAAAAAGCCGTCCTGGCTTTTTTCAACCATGATCGGCCAGAAGTGAATTCTGTCCGATCTCACAATTTCAACGAGGTAGAACTCGTCGAAATTGGCGATCCATCCCTGGATCGCACGCAGGGCGTCGAAAAACAAATTTTTCAACACCCTGCTAAGGGCAATCAATTCCAACATCAATGGAGTGAATGATAATGAAAGAGTTTGGCGGCAAAGCGCTGTTTCTTGACAGAAACGACATCAATACCGACGAGATCATCCCGGCCAAGTACCTGACCGAAAACACCAAGCTGGCCCTGCAGCCCTATATCCTGGAAGACCTGAAATTGGGGGGCTTTGACCCGCGCAAGGATATCGAGGGCAAGGGGGTCATCGTCACCCGGGCTAATTTCGGCTGCGGCTCCTCCCGCGAGCATGCGGTCTGGGTCTTTGAGGTCAACGACATCAACGTGGTCATCGCCGAAAGCTTTGCCCGCATCTTCCGGCAGAACATGTACAACTGCGGCATGCTGGCCATCGAGTTGCCGAAAAAGGATATTGAGACCCTCTTTGGCCTGGGCAAGGAGGTGAAGATCGGGGTGGATCTGGCCGCTTGCTCGGTCACGGCCCAGGGCAGCAAGAAGGTTGTTCTTCCGTTCAAGCTCAACGAGTTTGACAAAAAGCTCGTGGAAGCAGGAGGATGGCTTGCCTATGCTGATAAGAATTATTAGGACTTGATTGGGGAGGGTAGCCCCCCTATGCCGGTATGGGGCAAAGGCCCTGTGCCGGCATTTTTTTGTTGTTTCTCTTTCTTCTTTTGCGTGCCCAAAAGAAGAAACAAGAAAAAGGCACCCCAGCCAGTCCTGGCCCTGCGGGCTTCCCTTACTTCTCGACGAGGGCGGGACGCTAAAAAACTCGGGCTTCGCCCACAGACAGTTTTAGCGTCTTTTGCCGCCCCCGCCTGCGAGGCGCGGCAGGACAAATGGGGGAAAGGAAAATCCCATCGGTACGCAGCCGAGCACCGGAAAAACTGCCGAAAAGGGAGGTTGCACTGTTTGAGCGCAGCGAGTTTGCAACATCCCGGCAGTTTTGAGGAGCGCAGGGTATCCCGCCTTCGGCGGGACAAGTGCCCTGGGGGCCTTTTCTTTGGTTCGTTTCTTTGGGCAAGCAAAGAAATGAACATATTATGCGGAGCCGTTGATGAGCAAACCCCTGGAATTCTCGGTTGACAAGGTAATCAAGGGAGGGCTTGGCCTGGGCCGTCTGCCCGATGGCCAGGTGGTCATGGTGCCCCGCGTGCTGCCTGGGGAAAAGGTGCTGGTGCAACTGCGCCGTCAGCACAAGCAGTACCAGGAAGCGGAGCTGCTGGAGGTGCTTGTACCTTCGGAGCAGCGGATATCCCCGGCCTGCCCGGTGTACGACACCTGCGGCGGCTGCGATTTCCAGCACGCCACCTACGATGAGCAGCTTCGGTTAAAAAACGGTATCCTGGGGGAAACCCTTTGCCGGGCAGGGCTGTGCCGGGAGGAGGAGCTTCCCGCTCTTCTGGGCGCCCCCCTGGCCTCGCCTCAAACATTTGGCTACCGGCAGCGGATCAGGTTGCAGGTGGCGCAGGGGGTGACGGGCTATTTCGGCCGCCAGAGCCACAGCCTGATCCCTGTTTCCCGATGCCCCCTGGCCGGAGAGGGTATAAACTCGGTGCTTGCCGCGCTTTCCGCCTCCAAACAATTCCAGTCCCTGCTTTCCAATGCATCGGCCATCGAGCTTCTCGAAAACCCCGGTCACAACTCGATCATCCTGCTCATCCACTACACCAGAAAAACCCGGCCTGGAGATCACCAGGCAGCCAAACTCATATGTCAGGCGCTGCCTCTGCTGGAAGCGGTGATCTTCAACGTGGAAGACCAGGCCAAGGGGCCGTGTTTCAGCGACACGGGCGAGATTCCTTTAAGCGGGCTCCTGGTGGAATTTTCCCTGCCTGAAGGACTGTGCGGTCAGCCACTCACCCTTGCCTTGGAACCAGGGGGGTTCTGCCAGGTGAATCTCGGCCAGAACGAGAACTGCATCAAACTGCTCCTGGAATGGACCCGGAAAATGCAGCCCGCCAAGGCGCTGGATCTCTTTTGCGGCATGGGCAACTTCTCCCTTCCCCTGGCCATGCAGGGCTGGCAGGTAACCGGCATGGACATGCAACGCTCCACCATCCGCAGTGCTGTGCGCAACGCCGAGAATGCCGGGCTTGGTGACCGCTGCCGATTCAGCCAGGAAAGCGCCACCAAGGCGGCCAGACGGCTGCTGGCCGAAAAAGCCACCTTTGACTGCCTTCTGCTTGACCCACCCCGTTCCGGCTGCGCCGAACTCATCCCCATGCTGCCCGGCCTTGAGGCAAAGCGGATCATCTACATCTCCTGCGATCCCGCCACCCTGGCCCGCGATCTGGCCGGGCTTATCCAGGCCGGCTACCGGCTGGCCGAAGTCCGTCTGGTGGACATGTTCCCGCAGACCGCGCATCAGGAGACTATGGTGAGGCTGGCGCGGGAGTAGGGGAGGTTCTGGCGATACTATCCTGGGTTTGAGACCGCAATCCGGGCAAAATCGGGCCTTATTTTTCTTTTGACTTCCCATGTCCTATCACATAGGATCGCAATATGTGGAGATCACCCAGAGAAAACCCTCATTGAGAGGAGGAACGCAAAATGGTTCGCGAGTTTAATGTCGTTATAGAAAAAGATGAGGATGGGTATTTTGTGGCCTCTGTTCCAGCTCTTCGCGGGTGTCACACTCAAGAAATGCTGACTCACAAAAAACTCAAGGTTCGGGCGCTCGAACGCCCGGAGGTGAAAGCTGAATACGACAGGCTTGAAGAAGAATTTTCTTTCTTGGATGAATTTTTGAAAGCAAGGACTGCGGCTGGCGTTAGCCAGGCGGAAGTTGCCGAACGAATAGGAACAACACAAATTTCTTAATCTCTACTCTCTCAGGTAGCATCTTTCAATTCTTCCGCTTCCCCTTTGCCCCATGCATGCCACCAAGCAACTCCAACACCCGATCCCGTGTATTCTTCGGCTGGTTGAGCATCAGAACAAAGCTGTCCAATCCGCGCTCCCCGGCAAAATATCCACCATACCCGTACACCCCGGTCATGGTGCCGGATTTGCGCAGGCAGTTGTTCTCAAAGGGCAGCAATCCCGCATGGGGCTTGAACGCTTCGAGGATGGCGAGCATTGCCCTGGGCGTCACCCGGTTCTGCCGGGAGAGGCCGGAACCTTCGCGGACCACGATATCCTTTTCCGAAAGCCCAAGCTCATTGCGGTAAAAAGCGGTCATGGCCCGCTCCCCCTTGTCCCAGGTGGCGGGCCAGCCGTACTGTTTTGCGCCCATGGCCAGGAAAAGCTGGTTGGCGATGAAGTTGTTGGAATACTTGAGCAACCCGGTGAGCACCTCGTCCAGGGTCTTGCTGGATGTATGCTCGTAGAACAGCTTGAGCCCCTCCGGCACCGGGCCGGGGATAATCTCCCCGCGCACCGTCACCCCCTGTTTCTGGAACATGGCACCGAACAGCTCCCCGGCATAGCGCAGGCTTTGGTTTCCTGTGGCCGTGGCATTGATCCGGTGGCTGCCGGCTGGCAGCTTCTGCGCCAGTTCCCGCATCAGCGGCAGGGCAGGGGTCTGCTCCTCGCCGGAGCGTACGCTGCCGTCCGCCCCTTTGACAAGGCTGATGGTGTTGAAGTTCACCGCCAGGCAACTGTTCTGGGCATCGTAGGGATTGAGGGTGTTGGTGGCGCCGTCGGTTCCGTTTTCAAGCCGGCAGCCGCTGCCGTCGACAACGATGTTGCGGATCGATGAAAGGCCGCGGTTGCGGAGGGTGCCGGCAATCTTGGCAACTTCCTCGGAAACCAGCAGGGGATCAGCCAAGCCGCGGATGTACAGATCACGGTCGCCATTGACATAAAACCGGGTGGTGAAGCGATACTCCTTGCCAAGGATCCGGATACCGGCCAGGGCCGTGCCGATTTTCAGAACGCTGGCCGGGATGAATTGGCGGTCTGCGTTCTGTTCGTAAATAATAGCCCCGTTTCTGATGACGAGAATTCCGCCGTTTTCCACCAAGGTTTCCAGGGACTGACCTGCCCCTGCCCAAAGGGAAGCGGGCAGGGCGAGAGACAAGCCAAGGCCGAGAAAAAAAACGCGCCGCATTCCCCTCGATTTCCGGAGCAGGGATGCGGCGCGCAGGATTGCCATGGGCAGGGTCCGGCTCAGATTTTCGGCAGGTGTTTTTTCGCTTCGGCCACCGCCTCGGCAGGGTACTCGAAGTTGTGCAATTCTCCGGCAAAGAACTTGTCGTAGCTGGAAAGATCGAGGTGGCCGTGGCCGGAAAGATTGAACAGGATGGTCTTGGGTTCCTTCGGGTCCTTGGTGGCCTCGATGATGGCCGCCCGAATCGCGTGGCAGGACTCGGGCGCCGGGATAATCCCCTCGGTCTGGGCAAAAAGCACCCCGGCCTCAAAGCATTCCACCTGATGCAAGGCCATGGCCTCCATCAGATTTTCCCGGAGCATGGCGCTGACAATGGGGGCCATGCCGTGATAGCGCAAGCCTCCGGCATGGATGCCCGGCGGCATGAAATCGTGGCCCAGGGTGTACATATACAGGAGCGGGGTGCGCTCGGAAACATCGCCGAAATCATAGGCATAGATGCCCTTGGTGAGCGAAGGGCAGGAGGCGGGCTCCACCCCGATCAGGCGGATATTCTTGCCTTCCAGCTTGTCGGGCAGAAAGGGCGCGGCCAACCCGGCGAAGTTGGAGCCGCCGCCGCAGCAGCCGATCACCACATCCGGGCTTTCGCCGATCATGGCCAACTGCTTCTTGGCTTCAAGGCCGATGATGGTCTGGTGCAGGCAAACGTGGTTCAAGACCGAGCCCAGGGCGTACTTGGTATCCTCGCGGGAAACCGCGTCTTCCAAGGCCTCGCTGATGGCGATGCCCAGGGAGCCGGGGCTGTTGGGATCCTTGGCAAGGATGGCCCGGCCGGTGGGGGTATCCGGGCTTGGGCTGGCCACGATCTCCGCGCCGTAGGTGTGCATCATCGACTTGCGGTACGGTTTCTGGTCGTAGGAAACCCGCACCATGTAGACCTTGCACTCCAGGCCGAACTTATGGGTGGCAAAGGCCAGGGCGCTGCCCCACTGACCGGCCCCGGTTTCGGTGGCCAAGCGTTTGACGCCTTCCCGCTTGTTGTAATAGGCCTGCACCACGGCGCTGTTGGTTTTGTGGCTGCCGGCAGGGGAGACGCCCTCGTACTTGAAATAGATCTTTGCCTTGGTGCCCAGCTTTTCCTCAAGGAAATTGGCGCGCACCAGGGGGGAGGGCCGCCAGATGGACCAGATGTCCTGGATCTCTTCGGGGATGTCGATCCAGCGCTTGTCGCTCATCTCCTGCTCCAGCAGCCCCATGGGGAAGATGGGCGCCATCAGGTCCGGAGTCAGCGGCTGCTTGGTGGCGGGATTCAAGGGAGGATGCATGCCGCCTGGCATGTCTGCCATAACGTTGTACCATTGGGTGATGCGCTCTTCGTCGGGAAGAAGGATTCTTTTTTTCATGGTGTTTTCCTTGATTTTGACGGATACTATGTCGAATAGGATCCCCTAGAGCCTGGCCTTTCTTTTTTCGAGAAATTGAACCTATTTACCCATGAATAATCTTTTTTTAAAACCTTTTTTTGTCCTGAGATCACCCATTGTTTTTTCGTGATGCGGGCCTTTTTTGTCAGGCCGCCACAAACAGATCATTTTGCACAGGGAGAAATCGCATGACCAAAACAGAAAAGAATCTTTGGGAGGCATTTGCCGGGGAGTCGCAGGCAAACCGCAAGTATCTGGCCTTTGCCGACAAGGCGGACAAAGAGGGATTCAAGCAGACGGCCAGATTGTTTCGCGCCGCGGCCCATGCGGAAACCATCCATGCCCACGCCCATCTCCGCGCGCTCAAGGGTATCGGCGACACTGCCGCCAACCTGAAAGAGGCCATCAGCGGCGAAACCCACGAGTTTCAGGAGATGTATCCGGACATGATTGCCGCGGCCAAGGAGGAAGGGCACAAATCGGCGGAACGCAGCTTCGGCTATGCCAATGAGGTGGAGAAAATTCACGCTGCCCTGTACCAGAAAGCCTTGGACAGCCTGGGCAATCAGGAGGAAACGGCTTTTCATGTCTGCTCGGTGTGCGGCTACACCTGCGAGGGCGAGGCTCCGGAAAAATGTCCGGTGTGCGGGGCCAGCCAGAAGGCTTTTGACAAGATCGACTGATTTCTCCCCTTTAACAAAAGGGGGGGGAGGGGGATTTTACGGAGTGGATCGTAGATTTCGTCGTTTTAAAATCCCCCACAGTCCCCCTTTGCTAAAGGGGGAGGCGAAGGGACCGACCGCCTTCTTTGATTTTTACGAGGACATTATTTCTCGTAAAAATCAAGAATGCTTTCCACCAAGGCCGGGATGGTGTAAGTCTTTGGCTGCACGTCGATGGCAAGCCCCGCTTTTTCCGCGGTTCTGGCGGTGATCGGGCCAATGCTGGCCACCTTGACTCCGGCCAGCAGCGAATCACGCTCCGGCCCCAGCATTTCCAAAAAGTTCGTCACCGTGGAGGAGCTGGTGAAGGTGACCATGTCGATCCCGCCTTCGGCCAGTTCCTGGCGCACCAGGTCGTAATCCTTGGGCCGGACATTCTGATACACCGGCACAATGGCAACCTCGGCCCCGTTCTCCTGCAGGATCTCCGGCAGCACCTCCCGGGCCTTCTTGGCTCTGGGGAGCAGCACCTTGCAGCCCTTCACCCCCTGCGCCACCATGCTGGCGGCCAGCCCCTCGCCGGTGAATTCCTCGGGCACCAGATCGGCGGCAAGACCGTATTCCTTCAAGATCTCCGCGGTGGCTGTGCCGACCACGGCGATCTTGGGCCCGGCCAGGGCCCGGCAATCCAACCCCCGTTCAAAAAGCCGGGTAAAGAAGAAACGGATGGCGTTGATGCTGGTAAACACCAGCCACTGGTACTCGCCCAGCCGGTTCAGCTCCGCATCGAGATCATCCCAGCTATCCGGCGGCGCCAAGGCGATGGTGGCCCCCTCCACGCAGTCCGCGCCCTGATCCTCCAGCAGACGGACCAGTTCGCTGGCCTGTTCACGGGTCCGGGTCACCAGGATGCGCTTGCCGAACAGCGGCCTTTTCTCGAACCAGTTGATGGTGTCGCGCAGCTTGACCACCTCGCCCACCACGATGAGGGCCGGCGGCTTGATCTTTTCCTTCTTGACCACTTCGGCGATGGTGGCAAGCGTTCCCACCACCGATTGCTGAATCGGGGTGGAGGCCCAGCGCACCACCACCACCGGGGTCTCCGGCGAGCGGCCGTGCTTGATCAGATTCTCGGTGATGCAGGGCAGATTCTTGATCCCCATGTAGAAAACCAGGGTGCCGATACCGGTGGAAATCTTGTCCCAGGCGATGTTGGAGACCTCCTTGGTGGGGTCTTCATGGCCGGTGATAAAGGCCACCGAGGCGGTGTAATCCCGGTGGGTGATAGGCACGCCCGCATAGGTGGCCGCGGCGGTGGCCGAGGTGACGCCGGGCACCACCTCAAAGGCGATGCCGTGTTTGGCCAGCTCCTCGATTTCTTCCCCGCCCCGGCCGAAGATGAAAGGGTCACCGCCCTTGAGGCGCACCACGATCTTCCCGGCGGTGGCGTGATCCACCAGAATCTGGTTGATCTCCTCCTGGGTATGGGCGTGGCAGACTCCGCCTTTCTTGCCGGCGTAGATCAGCTCGGCTTCCTTGGGCACATACTTGAGCAGCTTGGGGGTGGCCAGGTAGTCGTACACCAGAACCTCGGCCCGCTTGAGGAGTTCCAATCCCTTCACCGTGATCAGGGTGGGGTCGCCGGGGCCCGCGCCGATGAGGTATACCTTGCCCTTGGAACGTGTTGTTGTGTTGTCGCTGTGTGCTGTCATGATTTTTCTCATTAAAAATAAAAAAACCGGCCAGGCCGGCAAACTCGAAATTTATTGGAAACAGGAGCCCTTCGACAGGGCTCTCCTGAGCGTGTCGAAGGGCTCAGCACGAACGGAATATGATATATATCTAAGACAATGTCCGTTCGCCCTGAGCCTGTCGAAGGGCGGCTTTTACGAGGCCATCAGTGCATCTCGTGGCCGTACACTTCCGAGAGGATATCCTTGCCGCCTTCGGCCAGGAGCTTTTCGGCGAGCTGCACCCCTAACCCCTCGGGATCGGTGGTGTCACCGACCAGATCATGCCGTACCATTTTATCTCCGGTTACGGAAGCGACCAGGCCGGTCATGTGCAGCGTATTCTCCGCCAGCCGGGCAAAGCCGGCGATGGGCACCTGGCAGCCGCCCTGGAGGCGGTGGAGAAAGCCGCGTTCCGCCCGAACCGCCAGGGAGGTTTCCTGGTGATCCATAAACATCAGCCCGGCCAGCAGCGCCGCATCGCTGATCCGCAACTCGATGCCCACCGCGCCCTGGGCCACGGCAGGCAGCATCTCCGCTTCCGTAAAGAAAGACCTGGCCCGACCGCTGAGCGACAAGCGGTTCAACCCGGCGGCAGCCAGGATGATCGCATCGTACCGGCCCTCGTCGAGCTTGCGCAGCCGGGTGTCCAGATTGCCCCGCAGATCTTCGATGACCAGATCGGGCCGGATGTTGGCCAGTTGGGATTTGCGCCGCAGGCTGCTGGTGCCCACCTTGGCGCCCTGGGGCAGTTCGCGGCAGGTGGCGCAGATGTTCGAGATAAAGGCGTCCAGCGGGTTTTCCCGCTTGGTGATGATGCCGATGTGCAGCCCCTCGGGCAGTTCGGCGGGCACGTCCTTCATGCTGTGGACCGCGATGTCCACCTCGTTATTGAGCAACGCCTCTTCGATTTCCTTGACGAACAAACCCTTGCCGCCCACCTTGGCCAGCGGCACGTCAAGAATCTTGTCGCCCTTGGTGATGATCTTCACCAGCTCGACCGTGGTTTCCGGATACCGGGCCTCGATCAACCCCTTGATCCAGGTGGATTGAGCCAGGGCCAACAGGCTTGCCCGAGTGCCGATTCTGATTAGTTTTTGCATCAACTGTTCCCCTGGTGTTGGTTCTCGAACCGACGGTTCACGCTGAGTTAATGACAGGTGCTGCAACTTCCCCCTGCACAGCCGCTGCACTTGGAGCCGCCCGAACTTCCGGAGCCCCCCTTGGTGCTGGTACGGCTGGCAAAGGTCGACATCTGCCTGGTCAGTTCCGTGCCGCCGCATTGCGGGCAGACCGGCTGCTCCGCACCCATGACCAAAGCCTCGAATGCATGCCCGCAACCGCGGCAGAGAAAATCATGCAATGGCATGGAGATGACCTCGTTCTTTAGCTTTTTTCCGAAAATTGCGCAAGATAAAGCTAGTTTGACAAACAGGCTCATTTTCCATGGAGCCGGTCGAGCAGGGTGGCGGCCAGGAGCGGGATCAAAAGCTCATGGTGGCCGATGATGTTGTACCCCTTGCCGCCGCCCATGGTCGGCCTGTTCACCACATTGGTCATGGTCCGGTAATGGCGGATGAAGTCGAAGTTGGCCGTGGTGAAGTTGTTCACCACATGCCCCAGGTTGCGGGCCACGGTAAGGGCTTTTAAAAAGACCTCGGGCAGGAGCACGGCGGAACCGAAGTTGAGGTATGCCCCGCCTTCCAGATCGGCAACCAGGGAGCAGAAGAGCCGGAAATCCTGATGGCTGGTCTGGCCGATGGCCGCGCCGCTGGCGGAAGGGTGGATATGGACGATGTCCGTGCCCAGGGCCACATGCACGGTGAGCGGGATCCCCAGCCGTTTGGCCGTGGCCACCAGGCTCATATTATTGTAAGGGAAATCCCGCGCCAGCAGATACTCGCCCAACCCCTCGCCCAAGCCCAACCCTTTTTCCGCGCCAAGGTTGATTCCGGCGTTCACCACCTCGCCGGTTTCCTTGGCCGCGCCAAAGGCGCCGCTGCCCAGCACCTCGCCCACCTCTTCCGAGGTGCGGCCCACCATGGCGATCTCGGTGTCATGGACGATGCCCGCGCCGTTTAGAGCAATGGCGCTGATGATCCCCCGCTCCATGAGATCGATGAGGATGGGGTTGAGTCCCACCTTGATCACATGGGCGCCCATGCCGACCACGATGGGTCGGCCATTCTCGTGGCTTGCGGCCAGCCGGCCGACCAGCTCGGGGAAATCGAGCCCCAGCAACTGCTCGGGCAGGGAGGCGATGAATTCCTTGAGCGTGGAGCCGGGGGCAAGCGGCTTGGCGAAATTCTCCACCGTGACCTTGCTGTAGCGGCCATGAATCGAATAGGTGTTGAGGCCGGAAAAATCCAGAGGCTGGTATGTTTTCATGGGAGCTGTCGCAATCCTGGGGGGAGGGGTTTCAGGCGGAAACGCCGCGTCCGTACAAGGCCTCGTCCACGATCTGGCAGAGCAGATGCTCTACCCAGAGATGCGCCTCCTGGATGGCCGGGGTTACGGGCGATGGCACGTTGATGGTCAGGTCGGCCAGGGTTATCAGCCTGCCGCCGTCCTTGCCGGTGAGCACTGCAGTCTGCATGCCCAGGGTCTTGGCCGCTTCCACCGCCTTGATGACATTGGGCGAATTGCCGCTCGTTGAGATGCCCAGGGCCAGATCGCCTTCCTTGCCCAGGGCCAGGATCTGCTTGCTGAAGATTTCATCGAAGGAAAAATCGTTGCCGATGCTGGTAAGAATGGAGCAGTCCGTGGTCAGGGCGATGGCGGCCAGGGGAGGGCGGTCGATCATGAAACGGTTGACGAATTCGGCCGCCATATGCTGGGCATCGGCGGCGCTGCCCCCGTTGCCGAAGATCATCAGCTTGTTGCCGCGCTTGATGGTGTCGATCATCCATTGGGCCAACTGCTTGATGCCGCCCATCTGGGTGGCCACCAGCGCTTGCTTGGCTGCAATGGAATGTTTCAGGCTTTCTTTGATGAGCTGGTCCATGGGGATCCTTTGGCAATAATCAAAAAACAGTAAGGGGAAAACCGGTGATTTTGTGGTGACGGCTCCTGAATTCTGGCAAAATAGTCCAGCTCCGTTTTTTTGTCAATACAAGCAGGACAAGATGGTAACGCCTAAACGGTGCTGATTTCTCTCCGGTCTGTTTCTCGCCTGCAAAAACCGCAAACCGTCAATTGACAGCAGCGCATGGAACCGTCTATCATTATGCAGCGGCCGTGCACCGCGGAGCGAAGCAACCAACTCAGGGAGAAACAGCATGCGCAGAATATTGACCAGGCCGGCATTCTGGTTTTTTCTTTGTGTGGCGGTATGGGGCATGGCCTTGCCCCTGTCTTGCCTGGCCCAGGAAACGAGCGAAGCCCTCCGGTTTGCCGTGTTTCCCTACAAATCGCCCAAGAGCGTGATCGAGGTTTTCAGCCCTCTTGCCGCCAGGATTGAAAAACGGCTGGGCAAAAAGGTGCTGCTCGTCTCCGCCACGGATTCGGAGACGTTTCTGGAAAAAAGCCTGGCCGGGGAATACGACCTGGCCCTGCCTTCCGTTACCGTCTACTACAAGTTGCTGCCGGCCGGATACGCCGCGATCGCCAAAGGAGTTCCCGCCTTCCGGGGCGGGGTCATCGTCCGGCAGGACAGCGAGATCACAACCATCGAGCAGTGCAGGGGGAAGAAGATCGCCGCCATTGGCGAACATTCCTATGCCGGGTACATGTTTTTCAAGGCCCAGCTTGACGAAAAAGGGATCGACTCGAAAAAGGATCTGGATATCCAGTTTGTCGGCAAACTCGACACCATCATCTACGGGGTGCTCAACAAGAAATACGATGGCGGAGTTATCCGGCTCGACACCCTGGACATGTTGGATTTCGCTCCGGTCAAGGATCAGTTCAGGATCGTATCCCGGTCCGCCGAGGTTCCCCAGTTCCCCTTTGTGGTCAAGAAAGGCATGGACCAACAGACCGCCACCGCCATTCGTGAGGTGCTGACCTCTCTTTCGCCGGACAAGCCGGAGGATCTGGCAATTCTGAAGAGCCTGCAGATCAAGAAGATCGTCGCCGCAACCAAGGATGATTACGACCCATTCTACGACGTCATCAAAAAACACGCATTCTACACGCATCACTGATGATCTCCTTCCGCCTGCGCACCCATCTTATTGTCTATTGCACAGCCATCACCCTGTTGTTGACGGCCTCGCTCGTCATCCTGTATTCCCATATTTTTAAAAAATATGCCATCAGCAACCTTTCCGCCCATGGCACGGCTATCGCCCGCACCACCGCCTTTGCCGTGATTGATCACCTGATCACGGAAAATTACGCGCCTCTCCAGGAATACGTCCGGGAATCTTCCACCCTTGTCGACATCGAGTCCATCCAGATCGCCAACAGCCAGGGAAACATCCTGGCCGCCTCCGAGGTGCGGCTGCTCGGCACCATCATGGAAGATGGCGTTGCCGTCAAGGATACTGAGGTACGGGCCACGATCGACGCCGTCCATGATCAGTTGGTGGTTACCGCGCCCATCGCCATCGGCGGCATGATCTTTGGCGTAACCAGGGTTTCCCTGTCCATGAAGCCGATTCTTGCGCACCTGCATGAGATCCAGAGAAACGCGGCGCTCACCGGCCTTGGCTTTTGGATCCTCTCCGTTTTACTCGGCTCGCTTCTGGCCCAGCGCTTGAGCGGACCGGTCCAGCGCTTCATGCAGGCAACCGACAGCATTACCCAGGGCGATTTCAAGGTGGAGATCCCCATGCCCAGAGGGGTGCTGGAGCTGGAGCGTTTTTCCCAGACCCTGCATCTCATGGCCAGCACCATAGCCTCCCGGGAGCTGGCGCTGCAAAACTCCGAGAAAAAATTCAGGCATCTGTTCGAGCGGGCCATGGAAGGAATTTTCGTGGCCGGCGAAAAAGGGGAGCTTCTTGATGTAAACCCCGCATTCATCTCCATCCTCGGCGCTGACTCACTTGAGGAAATGCTCGGCAGAAACCTCTTTGCCAACATCTTCGAGAACGAGAAATCATTTGTCACATTCAAGGAGCTGATGGGCTCCCAAGGGTTTGTCAAGGACTACGAACTCATCCTGATTGCCAACAACAGCACTCCCATCATCGCCGCCTTGACCTGTCATGCGGTCCGGGGTCTTGGCGGGAAGGTGAACAAATACGAGGGACTGATCCGCGACATCACCGCGCAAAAGGCCGCGGAGCGGGAGATTGCCCGCATGCGCAACTACCTCAACAATATCATCGAGTCCATGCCCTCCATGCTGGTCACCCTGGATGTCGATTGCACCGTTACCCAATGGAACACCGCGGCTTGCAAACTCACCGGCATCTCCTCCCAGGAGGCGATCGGCAGAAAGATCTATGATATTGCCCCATTTTTCTGCAAATATACCCAGCAGGTCGACGATGCCGGCCGAAACCAAAATACGGTGACCCTCCCCCGGGAACAGGTAAGCCAGAACCCGGAACATCTCTACAATCTGACCTTTTTTCCCCTGATCGCCAACGGCACCGCCGGCGTGGCCATTCGCCTTGACGACATCACCGAGCTTGAGCGCAAGGAACAGCAACTGCGGCAGGCTCAGAAGATGGAATCAATCGGCACCCTTGCCGGCGGGCTGGCCCATGATTTCAATAATGTTCTTGCCTCCATTCTGGGCAATCTCTCCCTGCTCCAGTACAAGATCAAACACCACCAAGCCCTTTCCTCCACCGAGTTGAACGAATATCTTGAGCGCATGGAAACAGCGGGGCAACGGGCCGTGGACATGGTCCGTCAATTGCTCACCCTGTCCCGCAAGCAGCAGACCGATCTGGTGCCCGTGGACCTGAACCTCTCCCTCAAGCATGTGCGCAAGATTGGGGAGAACACCTTTGACAAGTCGGTGAAGGTGGTGGAGCATCCTGCCGCGGAACCGGCCTATGTGCTTGCGGACACCACCGAGATGGAGCAGGTTTTGCTGAACCTCTGCATCAATGCGGTGCACGCCATGACCATCATGCGCGAAGATGCCCAATGGGGCGGCACCCTCACCGTGACCATTGACAAGATCACGGCGGATCCGGTGTTTCGGAAAAAACACCCCGAGGCAATCGGGAATGCGTATTGGCGCATTTCAGTGAACGACACCGGAGTGGGCATGGATACCAAGACAGCGGCCAAGATCTTCGATCCCTTCTTTACCACCAAGGAACCAGGCAAGGGCACCGGCCTTGGCCTGGCCATGGTCTACAATATCGTCCGCCAGCAACTGGGCTTTATTGATGTCTATTCGGAACAGGGGCTTGGCTCCACCTTCAACGTCTATCTCCCCGCCCTGCTCCGCTCGGGAGACTCGCTCGCGGCCGGGCGGAGCCTTGATATTGTCGGGGGGGCAGGGTTGATCCTGGTGGTGGATGACGATGAACTCGTCCGGAGCATGGCGGAGGATGTTTTGCTGGCCGTGGGCTATTCGGTTCTCACCGCAAGCAACGGCCAGGAGGGAGTGGAGATCTACCGGCAGCATCAGGCAGAGATACAGGCAGTGCTTCTGGACATGGCCATGCCGATCATGTCCGGCAGGGAGGCTTTTATCGAGATGCAAAAAATCAATCCCGCGGTAAGGGTGCTTCTTGCCTCGGGATTTCGCAAGGACAACCGGGTGGAGGAGATCCTGCGTCTGGGGGTAAAGGATTTCCTGCAAAAACCCTACACCATTACCAGCTTGGCCGCGGCCATCAAGAGAGTGATCGAGGCGTAACCGCTTACACGCTCAGGCGCATGCTGATATCCATGGCCCTGGCGGAATGGGTGAGCGCCCCCACCGAGATGAGGTCAACCCCGGTTTCGGCAATCTCGCGGACATTGGCGAGATTCACCCCGCCGGAGGCCTCCACCAGGGCGCGGCCGCCTATCAGGCCCACGGCTTGGCGCATCAGGGCAGGGGCCATGTTGTCGAGCATGATGATCTCCACCCCGCAGGCCAGACATTCCTCGACCTGGGCAAGGGTTTCGGTTTCAACCTCGATCTTCAGGGTATGGGGCGCCTTGTCCCGCAGGATGCGCACCGCCTGGGTGATCGAACCTGTTGCCGCGATATGGTTGTCCTTGAGCAGAATGCCGTCGGCCAAACTGAAGCGGTGGTTGTGCCCACCGCCGGCCCGGACCGCGTATTTCTCATACGCCCGAAGGCCGGGGGTGGTTTTGCGGGTGTCGATGATTCTCACCGGCAGCCCCTCCACCGCATGGACAAAAGCGGCGGTCAGGGTGGCGATGCCGCTCAGCCTCTGCACCAGATTGAGGGCCAGCCGTTCGGCGCTGAGCAGATCCCGCACCGGACCCTGCGCGGAAAAGATGCGCTCCCCCGGATGTGCTGTTTCGCCGTCTTTTTTCATGGGCGTGCAGGCAATCCGCGAATTGCGCGTGGTGAAAACAAGGGGGGCGATTGCATCAAGGCCGGCCACCACGAATTCTTCCTTGGCGATAAATACAGCCGTACCCTCCTGCATGGGCCCAAACACGGAATCGGTGGTGATGTCGCCCAGGCCGATATCCTCTTCAAGAAACTGCTGTATTTGCCGTGCCGCCTGCGTATCCATATTCTCTCCCGGAGTGCCTTGTTTTCGCGGTGCGAAAAACTCTTGATAGCTGCCCGGCGTGGTCCGTGTCAAGAAGAAAGGGGCTGACCCTGGGAGATTCACGGGGTGTTGAAATCGCAAAAAACCGTGATTACATCGGTTATTGCTTCATAAGGTAATGAGTGGTGTCTCGGACCTGGGACTTTTTGAGGGTGTTGCAAGAGATCCACTGTTTGCTGGCATATTCTCCATCCCTGTGGTACAGAGAGATTCTGTTTGAGTAAAGCCAATGACTTCGGGAGGTTGGATGCAGGAGTTTTCCGTGCTCAATATTTTTTTACTGGTCCTTGGCGGCGGACTGGCCGGATTTATCAATACCCTGGCCGGAGGCGGCTCCTTTCTCACCATTCCCCTGCTTATCTTCATGGGCTTGCCGCCCACCGTGGCCAATGCCACCAACCGTCTCGGCGTTTTCATGCAAAGTCTCACCGCCACCCGGCAGCTCCACAGCCATGGGGTGTTTCCGGTCCGTTTCAGCCTGATTATCGCCATCCCCGCCGTGCTCGGCAGTGTGCTGGGCACTTACGGGGCGCTGGTGATCAGCGATGATGCCTTTAAAAAATACCTTGCCGTCTTCATGGTGCTCATGACCCTGTCCACCTTTCTCAAGCCATCCGCCATATTGCCCAGGCCGGTGGGCAATTACAGCTTGCGGCGCTGGGCTTTGCTCTGGCTTTTGTTTTTCGGCGTCGGACTGTATGGCGGCTTCATCCAGGCCGGCGTAGGCTTTTTGATCATCGCCGCCATGGTTCTCACCGGCTACGACCTGGTGGCGGGCAGCGCCACCAAGAGCTTTGTCATCTTCCTGCTCACCTGTGTCTCCCTGGCGATCTTCTGGGCAGGCGGCAAGGTCCAGGTGGTGCCGGGGGTGGCCCTGGGAGCGGGAAGCATGCTGGGAGCCTTCATCGGCTCCCACGTCACAATCACCAAGGGCAATGACTTTATCCGGAAATTCGTGGTGGCCATGGTGATCCTTTCCGCCATCTTCCTCCTGGTCAAATAAATGTTCACCTTTCTCCATGCCGCGGATATCCACCTCGACAGCCCCTTGCGCGGCCTGGAGGCTTACGCAGATGCGCCGGTGAATCAACTCCGCCAGGCAACGAGAAGGGCGTTCGATAACCTGATCGGCTTGGCCATTGCGGAGCGGGTCGCCTTTGTCCTTTTGGCCGGAGATCTCTACGATGGCGAGTGGAAGGATTACAACACCGGCTTGTTCTTCATCGACCGGCTCTCCCGGCTGCGCAAGGAGAATATCCGGGTCTTTCTGGCCTCCGGCAACCATGACGCGGCAAGCCAGATCACCAAATCCTTGCGGTTGCCGGATAATGTCCACCTTTTTTCCACGAAGCAGCCGGAAACCATACTCCTCGAAGAATTGGGAGTTGCGGTGCATGGCCAGGGCTATGACAAAAGAATCCTGGCCGAGAATATTGCCCGCAATTATCCCCAAGGTCTCCCGCACCATCTGAACATCGGTCTGCTCCATACCTCGCTCACCGGCAGACAGGGCCATGAACCCTATGCCCCGTGCTCCCTCGACGATCTTAAAACCAAAGGCTATGACTACTGGGCCCTTGGCCATGTCCACCTCCGCGAGGAAGTGAGCCGATCGCCCTGGATCGTTTTCCCCGGCAATATCCAGGGGCGGCATATCCATGAGACCGGAGCAAAAGGGGCCACCCTGGTGCGGGTGGAGGAGGGGCGCATCGCCGCCGTTGAACACCGCGACCTGGATGTGCTGCGCTGGTCCCTCTGCCGGGTTGATCTCGCGGACTGCGCCACAGTGGATCTGGCCATTGATGCGGTCCGGCACGCCATGGAAACGGAACAGGCCAACGGTGACGGAAGACCCCTGGCAATCCGGTTGCAACTGGTTGGAAAAAGCCCGCTCCATGCCGAGCTCCACCGTGATTCCGCTGTCCTGACCGAAGAATTTCGCGGGCTTGCCGCAGGGATTGGCGAGATGTGGCTGGAAAAAGTGCAGTTTGCCACCCAGCGGCCCGTGGCCCTTGCGGCAGACCTCGGCGAGGAAACACCCATGGCGGAGCTGATCCAGGCCATTGAATGCCTGAATTTTGAGCCGGCAGCGCTCATGGAACTGGTGCCCGGGATCGGGGAGCTCCAGAAAAAACTGCCCCCGGAGCTCCTGCACGAGGGCGGGCTTGTTCCCGCATCAATTTCCGAGGCAAGCGATCTGCGCGAAGAGATCAAGGAAATGCTCATCGCCAGACTGCTGGGGCAGGGGGGGCGCCGGTGAAGATTACCCGCCTCGAACTCAAGGCCTTTGGCCCGTTCACCGACCGCACTCTGGAGCTTGGCCCTGGCCTGCACATCGTCTACGGTCCCAACGAGGCAGGGAAAAGCAGCACCCTTCGGGCGCTCACGGTTTGGCTCTTTGGATTTCCGGAACGAACCCTTGATAATTTTCTCCATGCCAATGACCAGTTGTCGGTGGGCGGATGCCTGGAGTCGGAAGATGGCCGGAAGCTGGCCTTTTATCGGCGCAAGAAGAGAAAGGCCGACATCCTTGACCCGCAGGGTAATCCCATTACGGCGGAGACGCTTGCTGCCTTTCTGCCCATCGCCGAGCAAGCGGTTTTTGAATCGCTGTATGGCCTGACCCACGAAGATCTTATCAAAGGCGGCAAGGATATCCTGGCGCAAAAGGGCGAGGTGGGCCAGGCCCTGTTCTCGGCAGGGGCCGGAATCTCTTCCCTGCGCGGGGTTCTCGCCGGGCTGGAGAGCGAGGCCGAGGCGCTGTTCACGGCGCGCGGCACAAAACGGGAGATCAATGGGGCCCTTGCAGCCTACGATGAGACGAAGAGGATCGTGCGGGAGGCCTCCCTTTCCAGCCGGGACTGGCACGAGCTGAACAATGGATTGAGTGAGGCGCAGGAAGCTCTCCGGGCAATCGAAGTCCAACACGGAGAAAAAGATCGGCGGCGGCGGCAACTGGAACGTATCCGGCAACTGCTGCCCCAGCTTGCCCTGCGCAATGTGCTCCGGCAGCAACTTGCCGAGTTGGGCCAGGTTGTGGAGCTGCCGGATAATTTTGCCGACCAACGCCAGGAAATCCAAAGAACGCTTCACACCTTGGCCCACAAAGAAACCGTTGTTGCGGCCAAGCTCACGGAGATGCAGGGGAAGATGGCGACTGTTTCCGCCCGTCAGCCGGTGCTTGCGGCGGAAGAAGCCATCGAGGAGCTGCACCAGCGGTTGGGTGAATACAAAAAGGGGAGGGAAGACCGGCCCCGCCTTGAAGGGATGCGGATCAGCAACAAGGGGGAGGCTGCCGATTTTCTCAGGCTGGTGCGGCAGGATATCTCTTTGGAGCAGGTGGAGACCCTCAGGGCTGCTTCCGGCAGAAGAAAGATCATCGGGCATCTGGCGGCCAAACATGAAGGTTTGCAGCAGGGGCTGGGCCAAACCGAAAAAAGGCGGCTGGAGATCGGCGGGGAACTGGGGAAGATCGTCAGGGAGTTGGCCGGATTGCCGTTGGCCAAGAATACGGCGGGACTGAGCCAGGCCTTGCGGATGGCAAGAAAAGCCGGGGAGGTCGATGCTGATCTGGCGGACAAGGCCAGGAACAGAGATGAAAAAAGGCGCCATTGCCTTCAGGCCCTGGAAAGGCTTCCCCTCTGGTCCGGCAATCTCGCGGATTTTCTGGCCCTGCCTCTCCCTCTCCCGGAAACTGTCCGGAAATACGAAGCGCTTTTTAATGAGCAGAGGGCGCGGCAGAGGGATGTCCAGCAGGAACAGGAACGTCTGCAAAAAAGGCTGGCCGAGGTGCAGGCCGACATCCGCCAACGGGAAACCTCTGGAATCTCGCCCACGGAAGAAGAGCTTGTCCTGATCCGGACCCAGCGCGACAAGGGCTGGGAGCTGCTCCGCCGCCAGTGGCTCAAGGGCGAAGACCTTGCCGGAGAAGATGTTGCCTTTGCCCAGGACCTGCCCCTGCCCGAGGCCTATGAAAAAAAGGTGGCCCTGGCGGATACGGTGGCGGACCGTCTCCGTCGCGAGGCAGACCGGATCCAGATCTTCGCGGCCCTGCGGGCAGAGCAGCAGAGCCTCGAAGAGTCCCTGGCCGAATTGGAGAACAATGCGGCCTGGCTTCGCCTGACTTTTACGGACATGGAGAGGGAGTGGCGCAGCCTGTGGCAGCCCTGCGCAATCATCCCCCTTTCTCCGGCAGAGATGCTGGCCTGGCTTGGCGAGGCCGCCACTCTCCGGCTCAGCGCGGAGGAATTGCAGGCAAGGGAAGTCGAACTGGAAAGAAAAAGCTCGGAGCGGGAGAAAATCAGCGCGACCTTGCTCCGGGAGCTTGCCGGACTTGGAGAACGCCCCTCGTTCCAGGGCAAGGAGCTTGAGCCGCTCCTGCTCCAGGTTGAGGATGGGCTGGAACGACTCACGGCCATTGAAGACAAGCGGCAAAGGCTCCTTGACAAGAAAGCGGCCCTGGAAGGGGAACACACCCAGGCGGAAAATGAAAAAATCCGCTTCACGGAAGAGCTTGGGCTCTGGCGGCAGGAGTGGCAGGAGGTGGTCGGCAGCCTTGGCGGCAACCGGCAGATCCACCCTGCCGAAGCCGGGGATGTGCTGGAAAATCTGCACAACTGTTTTGCCAGACTGAAAGAGGCCAATGAACTTCGCAAGCGGATTGAGGGGATCGACCGTGACGCCGGGCGATTCGAAGAGGCAGCTCTGGCCCTGGCCAGAGAAATTGCGCCGTCACTCATCGGGCAACCAGCCGGGCAGATCGTGGCGCAGCTCAAGGCCCTGCTCAATCAGGCGAGAAACGACCGAACCCTCCACGCCCGCTATGCCCAGGAAACCCAAGAGTCCACCGAGGAAAAACTTCGTTTAACGGAAGAAACGCTTTTGGCCCGGCACCAGATGGCGGAACTCTGCCGCCTGGCCGGCCGGATTTTACCGGAGGAGCTGGAGGCGGCGGAGAAACGCTCGGCCCAACACCGCAGTCTCACGGACCGCCTCGCGCAAACCGAGAGAATCCTGCTTGAGGGAGCCGGTGGCCTTTCCCTTGCCGAACTGGAGAGTCAGGCCGCGAAGATTGACGACCCGGACGCACTCCCGGATGCAATCGCCCGGCTGACCCAGGAAATCGAGCAGGAACTGGCCCCGGAAGGGAAGCAACTCTCCGTGCTTATCGGCGAAAAGAAAAACCAGCTCCGGCAGATGGACGGCAATGCCAGGGCCGCCGAGGCTGCGGAGGAGGGCGCCAGGCTGCTCGCCACAATACGACGGCTGGCGGAGCGCTATGTGCAGCTCAAGGTGGCGGGGTACGTCCTGAATAGCGAGATCGAACGGTTTCGCAGCGAAAATCAGACCCCGGTGCTGGCCATCACCTCCCGGTATTTCAGCGAACTTACCCTGGGCTCCTTTGCCGGATTGCGTGCCGATGAGGATGATCAGGGCGATCCGGTCCTGGTCGGCACAAGGCCAAACGGCACCAGGGTTTTGGTGGAACGGATGAGCTCCGGCACCAGGGACCAGCTCTATCTCGCCCTGCGGTTGGCCTCATTGGAATGGCGGCTTGAAGGGCATGAGCCCATGCCCCTGATCCTGGACGACATCCTGGTGAACGCCGACGATGCCCGGTCCAAGGCCGCCCTGAAAATCCTCGGGCAGTTGGCCGAGAAAACCCAGATCATCCTCTTTACCCATCATCGCCGCATCGTTGACGAGGTCCTCCAGCTTGCGGCCGGATGCACGCTTTTGGTGCATGAGCTGGGCACATGACCCGGTCCGTGCATTTCTCCGGAACATTTATCCTCCCGCGCGTGTCACAGAAGCGTGGCAGGGCGCAACAATTGTTGTTCATATTTATGTAACGGTTTGCCCCCCAGCGCACTACTCAACCCAAACCAAGGAAGGAGGCTTCACGCCATGGCATCACAACCCGAACAATCTCCCGCAGGTGGCTACAAAACCGAAGTCGTGCTTGTTATCGGCCTCTGCTGCCTGATCATCGGCTTTCTCTCCGGGATCGTCTTCAGCATCTACAAGAGCCCGGCAAGCGGGGGAGCGGCCACGGTTGCCACGGGACAACCGGAAGCCCAGGCAGGGAAGCTCTCCGCCGAACAGGCCCAGCACCTGTTGCAGCTCGAGCTCGAGGTACAAAAAAATCCTCAAAACATCGAGGCCTGGACCAGTCTCGGCCATCTCTATTTTGACTCCGACCAGGCGGACAAGGCGATCAACGCCTACAGCAAGTCCCTGGCCCTGGCCCCTAATAATGCCGATGTGCTCACCGACCTCGGGGTCATGTACCGGAGGGCAGGCAATCCGCAACAGGCCATCGCATCCTTTGACCGGGCTATCCAGGTAAATGCCAAGCATGAAACCGCCCGATTCAACAAGGGAATCGTCCTGCTTTACGATCTCAAGGACCAGTCCGGCGCCATTGACGCCTGGCAGGAACTTATCAGCCTCAATCCCATGGCCACGGCGCCCAACGGTCAATTGGTCAGCGAAATTCTCAAGGAAATACAGGACAAAAAAATGAATTAAGGGGCTTTTCCCTGTGGACCAGGGAAAATTTCTTTGACATCAACGTGTTACAGGAATATCGTATACATGGTATTGCTGGGGAGGAGCGAGCGGCATTGCAGGGCATGGGGGCAGGGTTTTCCCCGGGGCGAATCGGTATGGGGCAAGAACATCGACGGGCAAGACGGTTCAACGTCAGCATGGCGGTCACGCTTATCCTGCGCGACACGAAAAACAGACTGATTCTCGCCGATCCTCTGCCGGGAACCTTGTTAGACATCTCGCTCTACGGAGCCCGTCTGTCCGTTCCCCACATCCGCACCGGCCGCTACCATCTCTTTTATGCCTGCAACGACGACTCGGCCAAGGTCATCCTTCTTGAGGTGATTGACAAACACGAGGGAGACCGTCTTGTTCTTCCCGCCCATCCCGTCTGGTTCGACCATATTCTTTCCAGCCCGAGCAAGCATTTTGAGCTCGGGCTGGAATTTCTTATTCACCCGGAAGATCCGAACATTACCAAACTACATGCATTTCTTGCCAGCCAGCCCCCCTTGGCAGGCGGCTGGCTGAAACGGCTTTTCCGCCTTGCTTAGGCACGGTGCGGAAAACACAGCTCTACGCTATTATTTTTCGCAAATGCCGCACCTCCGGCACTCTCCGTCGCAACCCCTCTATCTCTGGCGCCGTATCCAACCACTGATCGACCAGGCCGAGCATGGTCCGGCCCTGATCCGGACACTCGTCGTTCAGCCGGTAAATGATCCAGTTGCCCTCCTTGCGGAAAGAAACCAGCCCGGCATCCTCAAGGATGCGAAGATGCTTGGACACCGTGGGCTGGGCCACGCCAAGAAGCGCGGTCAATTCACAGACGCACAGCTCGTGCACCCCCAGCATCGTGATAATCTTGACCCGATTCTGGTCGGACAGCGCCTTCATGAGGCGGACAAATTCTTTCATGGATTTTCCTGTTGGCTACAGCTACGGCTTCGTATCGGGCTCGGGTGCCGCCTCCGGTAAAACCGGAGAAAGGATGTGAAACGGCAGCAGCAATGTCCGTTTGACGATATTCAACAATCCCTCCCCCACAGCACTCGGCGGCAGCAGGGTAACCCGGGGGTCGCTTGCCTTGCCGGTGACTCCGACCGGGAAGGTGACCAGGGTGGCGGTTTCCCCGCCGATGATCCTGCCCACCAGAGGCACTCTGCTGACAATGGCGTCAAGGCTTTTAAAAGGAGAAATCATGACCACGATGTCCAACTCGAAGGTCCTGAGATTCATCTTGCCCCGGGCAAAAAGATTCAGCCCTTCTCCCCGCACCACCGCCTCGTCGATGATCAGCTCGTTTTCCTTAACATACGCCTTCAGAAGAAGATCCGTGTAGGGAAACCCCCGGGAAGACATTTCTGGTCCGCCTTCGCCCTGATCCACGCTGAAAAGATCCGTGATATTGACCACACTGAAGATTTTTGCCAGAAGCTTCATGCGGAGAATCCGCCCCTGGTGGGAGTCTATCTGCAGATGCCCCTCCTTCCAGTTGTCCAACTCTCCTTCCAGGCGGCCATTGAGGGAGAATTCCCCTTCAATGAGGTCCTGCGGGTACCCAAGGCACGGCAGGACGGTTTCAAACCGAGGCGGGGTGGGGCAGGCGCTGCTCAAAGAAAAGTGGCTGTGCCCGAGTTCGGGGGTGGAAAACCATTCGCCGGTGGTGTCCAGGCAGCAGAGACGGCCATTATTTATGAGCGCGGACAGGCGCCACTGGGGATGAATCCGTATTTCTCCCCTGAGTTCCTGCCAGACCAGGGTGGCGGAAGCACTCTCCCCGGTTTTTCGGCCGAAAGTGAATTCATCCACATCAAAAACCACGGTGCCGGTTATATTCCACGGCGATGCCTCCTGCTGCGGTTTCTCGGAAGAAGAGGCGGAGCCGCCGCTGTCCTTGATCCGCTTCAGGGTATCCTTTAGATCCAACAAGGTTTGGCGGGAAAGCGCGGAAGAGGCAAGATTGAGCTTCAAGACAAGTCCGCTGCCACCCCGCGAGACCAGACCATTGACCACCACGGATTCCCGTTCGTTCAAGGCACAGGCCAAGCGTCTCACCTTGAGATCCTTGCCAACTCCTGCAAGGCGAAGCTCCTGGATATCGATAAAGCTGTCATCCTTCCCGTCAAGGTACCAGCGCAGATCCGTGGCCTCGATTTCCCCTGTAAAAGCCACCTTGTTGGGATCCTGGGGCAGATAGAGCTGAAAATCCCCGGCAATTCGCCCCTGCAGCAGGTTTTTCCGCTCCAGCAACTGGTCGACGGTTTTCTTGGACAATTCGCCCTTCCAGGAAAAAAGAAAGGTCTCCCTGGTGTTATCGAGAAAATCCAGGGTGATCGTGGCCGCTTCCTTGCCGTTCGTTACGAGGGCGGACATTTTCAGGGGATCGTCTTTGGTGAATTCCACGGAAAAATCAGCCTTGGCCGGGTGCAATATCGAACCCTCCGGCCGGAGCACACCCTTGGCCAAGGTTTTTCCTTCCTGCAGGTCGATCTGCAATGCCTCCATCCGAAAGGGGAGGCGCGGGAAAAGGGCAGGGGAAAGGAGCTGCTGCTCCCTGAACCATTGCCCGAAGTCCTGCCCGACCTTGCCTTGCAGGGAAATATTCCCGCGCAAGGCGGTGAAAGCCTGATGGGTCAAGGAAGCGCCCAGGGTGAACGAATCGCCGAAAACGGAGCCTGTGGCCCCGGAAACAGTGATCGAGGTGTTTGAAAAATGTCCCTTGCCCTGCTGTATCCGGACCGGCACCGGGAGATGCGGCGTTTCCACGACAAGATTTTTCACCATGACGTCCGCGTCCGCTTTCCACAGCTTAGGCTCCGAGGCCTTTCCTGAAATTGCCGTGTTCCGCAGTTCTATCCGGCCATCGGCCCGGGTTATGTTTTCCCGCAGCGGGCCGCTGATCTCCTGGAAATAGGAAAGGTCTTCCTTTTCCAGCTCCTTGACGACCAGCACCCCGTCAAGCTGGGTTATGTCAAGGAAAACGTCGTCCGGCCAACGCACCTGCCCGGCTGTTTTCTTCACCGCATGGGGGCCATACTCGCCCCGGACGTTCCTCCATCGCACCAGGGGAGGGGCAATGGTCATCTCCCCTCCGTCCACGGCAAAGTCCCACGCCATCGGCGCGTAACGGCCCTTGCCCTGCATGGAGGCAACCTCGACGGCAACCTTGAAATCCCTCAGGTGATCGCCAAGATGAAGATGGCCGGCCGCCCGGCCCGATACCCCGCTGAACTGGGCCAGTTCAGCCTGAAAGGGAGGGTGGTCGACCAGACGCGCCAAAACCGCGGGAAGTTCGGCGAGATCCGCGTCAAGATCAACATCGAGCTTGAAGGTGAAATCATCATCCGGCAGACCGAGAACCAGATGGCCATTGCGGCCACGGCTGTTGCCCATCCCGGCTTCCTCTCCATCCACGATGAGCAACCCCTCTTCGATCCGCAATTTCCCCTTGACGTTGGTCAGCAGCAGATCGACTTCCGGAACCTTGACCGAGGCGTCAATGTCTTCGGCAAGGACATGCATGTTGCGGACGTATTCAAGATCAGCCGCGGTACCCTTGAAGCCGTAGCTGGCCTTGCCGACCGTGCCGCTCTGCACGATTTGCCCCAACTTTTCGACAATTTCGTTCTCCCCCCACATGGCGAGAACAGCGGCGCGAATACGGGTCAGATCAAGGTCTTCCCCTTTGAGATCGATTTGCCACACCGGCGCCGCGTTTGTCCCGACTCCGGCGGAACGCCGGACCGTGCCGGCAAGTTTTACTCCCGGCTCCTGCATTTCAAACTCATTGAGCGTCAAGAGCAGATCGTTCCCATCTTTGGCAAAGGCCAGATCGACAACCCCGCAGCTCAGCAGGATCTTTTTATCCTTTGGCAACGCAAGCAGACAGGAGGAATCACCCGTGATCCTGCCGGTTATTTTTTCAAGCCCGCGGCCTTCAACGCTGCCGCTGAGATTGAGCGGAGAATCGGCAGGCGCCAGGGCTCCCTCGGCAAAAGAGAGGAATATTTTATTGAGGTTGAAGTTGCGGCAGGAAAATTGAACCCGGTAGGAGGCATCCTTTCGCAGATACTTGCCGGATACGGCAAGATGTTCGTCAGCCGCGGGTTTGCCGGAAAGATCGAGATCAATGGCGGCAAGGGTTACAGCGACTCTGCCGTTCAGCGACCGCAAGGAAAAATCCCTGCTTTGCAGCCAAGGCCACTGGCTGTTGGCGGCAACGTGCAATGTTCCGTTGCGGATCACCACATTCAATCCGGCAAGTGCAGGATCCGGGGGGTCGGACAGCGAGGCGGGAAACTTGTTTACATGGAGTTCCGGGTTCACCAGCAGAACCTTGCCGATCCGGACCTGGCCGCGGAACAAGGACCACCAGTCCGGATACACCTTGGTCATGGGCGCGACCAATGAAGAATCCGCGCTGGAAAAACGGGTGTTGTACAGGTTCAGATGGGGGAGCGGGAGCCACGTCCATTCCAGCCGGTCGGTGTGCAGGGTGCCCTCCAGCCGGGCGTTTACCTGGGCGCTCATTCGCGCTTTGAGCGTTTCAAGATCAATGAGCCGCGGAAGCAGCAAGCTCGAACCGATGCCCGCCGCCAGCAAAAAAACAGCACAGGCAAGGATTATTCTGGTTCTCAGGCGCAAGGTGGCGATTCGTGACAGATTCATATAATATCGATGGCTGGGCCGCTGACGGCCGGCATATGGCTGGAAGAGATACGAACTGGAACGGAAACCGGGGCCTGGCAGTTCGCCAATACATCAAGGGGATAGTAGCATAATTAGATAAAAGGTGAAAGGTCCAAGGCCAAAGGCTCAAGGAGGAAAGCCTGTTTTTTTGACCTGTAACCGTGAGCCTTTTACCTTGCCAGTTTCCGCGCAATGGCGTAATTTCTCAGAAAATTCATGCGAACAGGCAGGCATACCATATGGCACAGACACGCATCGGGGTTATCGGGGTAGGGTATCTCGGCAAGTTTCACGCCCAAAAATACATGGCAAACCCGGAGGTGGAGCTGGTGGGGGTGGCGGATGTCAATCCGGCCTATGCCGCCGAGGTTGCCAAGGCCTGCAACACCACCGCGTTCGGTGATTATCAGGCGCTGCTCGATCAGGTCGATGCGGTGAGCGTCGTGGTGCCCACCAGCCTGCACCACGAGGTGACAAAAAGATGCCTTCTCGCCGGGAAGGACGTGATGCTGGAAAAGCCCATGACCACGACCCTGGCCGAGGCGGATGAACTCATCGCCCTGGCCGGGGAGAAGGAACGCATCCTCCAGGTGGGCCATATCGAGCGGTACAACCCGGCTATCCTGGCCATGGCCGAACATCTCACCCAGCCCCTCTTCATCGAGTCGCACCGGATCCATGTCTTCAAGCCGCGGGGCCTTGATGTTGACGTGGTCCTCGACCTGATGATCCACGACATCGACATTGTCTTAAGCTTGGTCAAATCGCCCATCGCCTCCATGCACCCGGTGGGCATGCCGGTGTTCACCCAGACCACCGACATCGCCAATGTCCGGCTGATCTTTGAAAACGGCTGCACCGCCAATCTCACGGTGAGCCGCGTTTCGCGGGAAAATATCCGTCGACTCCGCGTGTTCCAGCCCCATTCATTCCTGGCGGTTGATTACGGCAAGAAGGAGATCACCGTGATCAAGCCCGGCAAGGAGCTGGACGCAAACTCCATGCCCCAGGAGGAGGTCATCACTTCCTGCTACCTGCACCAGGATGCCCTGGAGATGGAGCTCGCCGATTTTGTCAAGAATGTCCGCAACCGGACCCAGCCGATGGTTTCGGGCAGGGAAGGGCGGTTGGCCCTGGCCGTGGCCCAAGAGATCATGGCCAGGATCAAGGAACATGTGGCCAGTCATCCCCAACTCTTCAATGTGTGAGACACACAAAAAATGCCGGCCCTGAACTCGCCCCGGATCATGATCGTTGCAGGCGAGGCCTCCGGCGACATGCACGGGGCCCGGCTCATCGCCGCCCTCAAGGCGCAGGCCCCCGGGGCGCAGATCTGCGGCATCGGCGGCCCGGAACTGACGCGCCAAGGCGTGGAGATTCTGTACGATGCCTCCCGGTTGGCCGTGGTGGGCATTGTCGAGGTCCTCAGCCATTTCCGTTTCATCCGCGAGGCCATGCGCGCCCTTGAAAAACGGCTGCGAGAGCAGCCGCCCGACCTGTTGATCCTCATCGACTACCCCGACTTCAACCTGATCCTGGCCAAAAAAGCCAAGCGGCTCGGCATCCCGGTTTTTTACTACATCAGCCCGCAGGTTTGGGCCTGGCGCTCCGGCCGGGTGAAAACCATCAAAAAACTGGTGGATCGCATGGCCGTCATCCTCCCCTTTGAGCAGGAATTTTACCGGAAATTAGGGATGAGAGTCGATTTTGTCGGCCACCCTCTGATGGATGCGGTGCAGCCGACCCGGAGTCGGGAGGATTTTTTGCAAAGCCTTGGCATTGACCCGGAAAGCACGGTGATCGGCATCTTGCCCGGCAGCCGGAAACGGGAGATAGCCGGGATGCTCCCGGTTTTTTTGGCGGCGGCAAAACGGATGCGGGAACAACTGGTCAAACCGGTCTTTGTCCTGCCCCTGGCCCCCACCTTGAACGAGGAGGATCTTCTGGCCAACGGCCTGGGCGAGGCAGGGGTCGAGGTGCGGGTGGTGCGGGAGAACCGCTACGATCTCATGGGAGCCTGCAACGCGGTGATGGCGGCCTCGGGCACGGTTTCCCTGGAGCTGGCCATCCTGGATGTGCCCATGGTCATCTCCTACCGGGTTTCGCCGCTCACCTATTTCTTGGGCCGGCGCTTGATCAAGGTGCAATACGCCTCGTTGGTCAACCTGGTGGCAGGACGGGAGGTGGTGCCCGAGCTGCTGCAGGATGAGGCCGTGCCGGAAAAAATTGCCGATGCCACCCTCCGCCTTATCAAAAATCAGGCGGAGCGCACACGCATGCTGGCGGGTTTGGCCGAAGTCCGGGAACGGCTGGGAGGCCCAGGGGCCTCGGAGAGGAGCGCACGACTGGCCTTGGACCTGGCGCGGTCCGCGAGCTGAATTCACTCCTCCTTCGTCTTCAGCTCGCAGATCAGGGGGTGTTTTCCGCCATCACCTTCTCGTAGCAGTGCGGGCAGATGCCGTGGGTAAAGAGGATGTCGGTATGCCGGAGCAAATATTCCTCCAGCCCGTGCCAGGCATTCTTGTCGTCCCGGATCTTCCGGCAATAGGAGCAGATGGGCAGCAGGCTCTGGAGATTTTTCAACTCCATGGTCCGGGCTCGAACCAGCTCCTCCAGTTCGGTGTTCTTTTTTTCCAAGGCCAGCAGCAGGGCATGGTTTTCCTGTTTGAGCTGATGCCGCTCCACCGCATGGATAATGGCGATGCGCAGCTCTCCGCTGATCCAGGGCTTGAGAATGTACCGGTATACCTGCCCCTGGTTGATGGCGGCCATGATGTCGTCCGGTTCGGAATAGCCGGTGATCATAATCCGTTCCGCCTGGGGTGCGATTTTGCGGGCCAAAGCCAGCACTTCTGCCCCGGAAATCCCCGGCATCCGCTGGTCGGAAAGGATTAAGGCGAGGTTGCTTTCCCGGGTCATGATCTCCAAGGCCTCCTCCCCGGAACCGGCCAGCAGGATCTCATACTCATCCGCAAAAGTTTGCTGAAAATTGCTCCGGTTAATCTCCTCGTCGTCGATGAACAGCAGGCGAGGCCGGTTCATCCTTTCTCTCCCTCGAAACTCCGCATGCGCTCCGCCATCTGCTTTCTTCCCTGCTCCACAAACTGCTTGATCTCCTGGCCCAGGGCATAGGTGCCCACGGCGTTGCCGATGGTGAGCCGCAATTGGTCTTCCTTCCAGGGCTTGACGAAATACCGGTACACCTCCGCCTTGTTGATGGCTTCGATCAGCTCATGGATCTCGGTGTAGGCGCTGATGATCATCCGGATGGTGTCCGGACACATTGCCCGGATCTCGGTCAACAGCTCAATGCCGCTCATCCCCGGCATCCGCTGGTCGGAGACCACCAGGGCCATCTCCCCCTCCCGCGCAAGAAGGGCCAGCGCCTCCTTTCCGGACCCGGCGGTGAAGATTTCGAACTCGTCACACAGGGTCTCCCTGAAGTTGACCAGATTGATTTCCTCATCGTCCACATACAGCACTCGCCCTTTTTTTGTGCTCATCTTTCGTTCTCCTCGTGTTGTAATGCAATCGGTTCTTGCCCTGCCGGGAGGATCACCTCAAACTCCGCTCCCTGGCCGAGTTCGCTGCGCACCAGAATTCTGCCCCGGTGCCTGCTGATGATGCCGAAGGAGACGCTCAGCCCCAGTCCGGTGCCCTTGCCGACCTCCTTGGTGGTAAAAAACGGTTCGAAGATCCTCTTTTGAATGTCCTTGGGAATGCCCGTCCCCTTGTCCGCAAACACTACGTGCACCCCATCCTCCGCGCTGAAGGTGCGAACCAGCAAGGAGCCCTTGTCCGGCTGGGCATGAACCGCATTGATGATCAGGTTCATGAACACCTGGCAGAGCTGCCCCTGGGAGCCGGACACCTTGGGCAGACCCTCGGTAAACTCCCTGACCACCTCCAGCTTGTGCCTGTATTCGGGAAGGGCCAGAGCCAAGGTGCTTTCCAGGCAATGATTGATGTCTATGGGGCGGGCGAGATCGTTGTCCGGCCGGGAGAAATTCTTGAGATCGGTGACGATCTTGCTGGTGCGCCGCGCCCCTTCCCGGACATTGCCCATGAGCAGGTCGATGCTCTGCATCAACTCGGCCACCCGGCTCGCATCCGGGCAACACTGCTCCGCGTACCCATCCAAAATCCGGCGCAGCTCGCCCAACCGTTTTCCCAGGGGCGGCAGGGCGCCGGTAATAAAATTGGTGGTATTGTTAACCTCGTGGGCCACCCCCGCGACCAACTGCCCCACGGCGCCCATCTTTTCCGACTGCACCAATTGGGTTTGGGCCTCCTTGAGTTCCTGCATGGCCTTGGTGAGTTCGGCGGTGCGGGCAGCCACCTTTTCCTCGAGCCCCTCATTCATCTGGGCGATGACGGCAAAGGATTGGTCGAGCCGGGTGACCAGTTGCTTCATGCGGTCATCGAGCTGGCCGAGTTCATCGGTTGTCTTCGTTTCTTCTTCTTCTTCTGTTTTTCCCAGCCGGAGTCTTAGGGCTTCGACCAGGGTGCGCAGCGGCCTGACCACGTCCCGCGCCAGCATCACGGCGGTAAACAGGGAGATGGGCAGAAAGGAGAGAAAGAGCAGCAGTGCATGCCGGATGATCCGTTTCATACCCCGTGTGTATTGGGCGTGGCTGAAAACGATCTGCACCCCGCCAAGGTCGGTGACCTGGCGCTGCTCCACTTTGCCGGTGTCGAAATAGAGGGAGGTCTGGTCGCTGGACTGGCCTGCGGTGATGACCCGCTTACAGAACACGAAATAGTGTTCCTGGCGCCAGTGGGGATTGGGCTCATCTCCACCGGAGGCTAAGTGTTCCTTCATGATTTGACCGAGACCGCCCATTTCCTCAAACCGGGAGGCGGCTCCTTCCGCCTGGGGCGCAAAACGGGAAAAGATCCGCTTGCCCTCCTTGTCGTAGATAAACACGGCCACCAGATCGGTTGCCCCGAAGATTGCCTCCACGTTAGCGTTGATCTGTTCCGTGTTCATGAAAAAAAGCGGGGTTTCCAGGTTGCGGGCCAGCATTGAGGAAACGAAGTTCCCCTTGTTGTATGTCTCTTCCAGCAGAGTCTGCCTCTGGATCTGGCCGAAAAGCACTATCAGGCCGGTGCCGCAAAGAACCAAAACCCCTAGAAAGGTAAGGAACAGCTTCAGGCGATAGCCCCGGGGCAGACGAATTTTTTTCTTCAGCCAGTGCAGGTCCGGGAAATTCATCGTCCACCCTCCGGGGTGTAGATGGCGTCGATACCTTTGGGGGCAGAGGGGACACCCAGCCGTTCAAGCACCGTGGAATTGGCCACCACTCTGACCTTGCGGGGCGGGGTGAGAGCCGGGATGTCTCCGCCCAGGCCGTCGCGGGCAATCCTGGCACCAAGCTCTGCGGCCTGGGCGCCCATGTCAACGGTGTCGAAGGTCACCGCCACGGCGGCGCCCTGCGCCAGGTACTTCTCCGAAAAGCTGATGATGGGAATGCGGTGTTTCATGGAGAAATCCAGCAGGCTGACCAAGACCTGAGGCGCGGTGAGCTGGGGATCCGGCAGCAGCCAGTAGGCGTCGACCGCGCCGGCCATCTCCTGGAGCGCCCCGGGCAGGCTGGTCTGGCTGTCAAACTTCTTGAAGAGCAGGGTCTGGACCGAACCCACCGGCGAGAGCAGCGCCTCCTGCACCCATTGGCCGGACTGACCGGGGTTGTAGAGAACGCCGATGGAGTGGACCTTGGGCAGCGCCTTGTTGATTGCGGCCAGTTGCCGGGAGGGCTGGATGCGCATCTCGATGCCGATGAAGTTTTTGGGCAGCGCCCTGGCCGAGGGGGCCAACAGGTAGACCACCGGCACCTCCCGCAGTTCCCTGGCAAAGTCCAGGGCCTGATCGCCGATGGCCACCACCAGCCGGGCACTCTGCAACTGTTTTTTCAGGGCAAAACCACCGGTTGTCTGTTGCTCGGAAAGCAAGACCTGTGTTACGGTATTGCCGCTGATGCTTTTCGGCCCCGTGGCCGAATGCTGGGCGAGCCAGCTCTTTTCAAAGCCCTGGCGGGCCTCCTCGTAAGGCTTGAGCGCTGAAGACTGGAGCAGGACGCAGTCCAACGCCCAGGCCGGAGCAGTCATGGCAAGAAGCAACAGGAGTATGAGGGGAAGACACTTCTTCACCGGCGAATCAACCCGTTCAAAAAAGGCACACCACATATGAGAGTAAACAACATTCTGTAATCCTAGAAGCTTGCGCGTCATTGTGCAAGCTTGAGATCACGGTTTCCTGCCTGCGGGGAGACCGGCTGCAACCCGGGGGGGGACAGACTAGACCGCATATCCTTTTGGGATCATGCGCAATATTTCATTTTCTACTTGGGAGCCCCCAATGCCGCATCCGTATTTTTTCTGTAGTCGAACCTCCGCCTCCGCTACCTTTTTTTTCCTCGCTCTGTTGCCCACTCTGAGCAGCGCTGCCGAACCGGCAGAATCCTCTGCCCCCCTGTCCATGTACTTCGACGACTCCCAGATGGTTGAAGTCGCCACCCGCACGCCTAAACCCTTGCGCCAGGTGGCGGAGAACGTTTCCATCATCACGGCGGAAGAGATCGAGGCCATGCACGCCCAGAGCCTGGGCGAGGTGCTGTCTCGCCTGCCCGGGGTGTTTGTCTATTCTTCTCCCCCGGATTTCAACGGGGGCAGCCAGGTGTTCATCCAAGGCAGCCAGGAGGAGCATGTGCTGGTGCTCATTGATGGGGTGCGCCTCAACTCGGCCATGTCCGGGGCTGCGGAGGTGAGCCATCTCCCCCTGCGGATCATCGAGCGGATCGAGATTATCAAAGGCCCCGCCTCCTCAGCCTGGGGCTCTTCCCAGGGCGGGGTGATCAATATCCTCACCAAAAAGACCGGCAGCAGCGGCAAACCTACCGGTACCGTGAGCGGCTCTTTTGGCGAACGCCAGGTGGCAGAATACGAAGCCGATCTGGCTGGCAAAGCCGGCAAGATCGGCTACTATCTCTATGCAGGCCAACAGGATTCAAACGGCTTGAAGGACGACCGCTATTACGACAGCGGTCGAGTCTACGGCAAGGTGGCGGTTGAACTGCCCCGCAGCTCCACGCTCACCTTCACCGGCAGCGCCCTTGACCCGCATTACCGCACCACGGATGTCACCCTCGGTTCTGCGGGGTTTCCTGACTATAACCAAGACATTCGCGACCGTAATCATTTTCTCACGGCCAACTACGACACCCCGCTCACCGGCTCCCTGCATCTCAACCTCGGCGCCCGTCAGTACGAGCGGACCTTTATTGATAACCGGATAATCCTGCCCACCACCCTCACCGGGACACCGGAAGATCTGCTCTATAAGGCCCGCTGGCAAGAAAAGAGCAAGGGGATGAACGCCCACCTGAGCTGGCAGGACGACTGGCAACAGATCTCCATGGGCGGAGAAATGAACCGCAGCGAAATGGGTACCACCACCGATTACGGGCCGTGGACCCAGACCAACTGGTGGGTACCAGCTCAAGACGTTTCCAAACCAGGCTATGAAGAGACCTGGGGGGTGTATCTCAACGACACCATGACCTTTGGCAGGCTGACCCTTACTCCTGGCCTCCGTTACGACCACCACAGCATCAGCAAAAGCATGGTGAGTCCCAGCCTGGGCGCCACCTTCAAACTCCGGGAGGATACCCTGCTGCGGGCCGTTGCGGCGCGGGGCTTCCAGCACCCCATCCTTTCCTATCTCAGCGGCGGCGGAATCTGGGATATCCGCAACCCAGCCCTCAAGCCGGAGATCGTCACCTCCTGGCAGATGGGGGTGGAAAACAGGAGCCTGCCTTTTCTTTCGCTCAAGTTCAACACCTTTCTCCACAGCATTAAGGATACTTGGTGGGCAGATGGATTCGGAACGTATTGGAACGGCGGTGTTACCCAACGCCAGGGTTTTGAGGTCGAGGCAGCCACCACCCCTTGGCATAACCTGAGCCTGGTGGCAAACAACACCTACGCTCTGATCAAGCCGGAAAATAATGGGGAGGACGTTGCCACCACCGCCACCAACCTGATTGTGCGTTACCAAGACCAGCAGGGCTGGCGGGGGGAGCTGGCAGGCCAGTATATTTGGTGGGATACCCTGCATACCGGAGGGCTGGGACAGTATGGGCAGACAGAAAATCTTGTCTGGAACGCCAGCCTGGGCCGGACCGTGTACAGCTCCTCGTTTGTTTCCTGTGATCTGTACGCCAAGGTGTACAACCTTTTCAACGGCGCCCAGGATAACAGTGCCTGGTACCAAAGCCCGGACCGCTGGGTATTGGCCGGGATTAAGCTCACCTTTTAGCATTCTGCCAATATGGCAGAATGAAACCAACAACCCTTCATCACAAGGAGAGTAACATGCAGGAACAGATCATCGTGCTGGACCAGGGGATGGATGTAACACAGGTGGCTACCATGGCAGGGTGTTGCGTCGGCCGGCCGTCAGCCGCAGCCACGGCCTCGCCCGCAAAGTAGTCGGAATCCCGACCAAGAGGGGGGCGCAAGCCTCCCTCATTTTTTTGCTATGCATCTTTCCCCCTTTCTAAAAATCTTTCCTCTGTCGGAGAAAAAAGAGAGACGTCTTCTTTTTTCAACCAAGACCTGCGCCCTGACCCTGTTGAACACAGAGATCCTTGCCGCTATCCAGGCAGGTACGGCTTCCCCGGAAACAATGGACGTCCTTATCCGGCTTGGCATGGTGGTTATTAACCCGGCCAAGGAACAGCAGGAGATGCACGAATACCTGCCCACGGTCAACCGCCTGAACCCCAATCTCAGGGTCTCGGTGATCCTGGGCATGGCCTGCAATTTTGCCTGTATCTACTGCTACGAGGGCAGCCTCAAAGGCGCGGCGGCCATGAACGACGCTACTGCCAACCAGTTGGTGGCCCACCTGTTGGCGCGCTTTGCCGCCGACAAAAAGAAACGGCTGATTCTGGACTTTTACGGCGGCGAGCCGCTGCTCTATGTCAGTCGCATCAAATCCCTGGCCGGTCAGCTCAGGCCCGCCATCGAAGCGTTGGGCGGCACATTCGAGTTTACCCTGGTCACCAACGGTTCGCTCTTCACCCCGACAGTGGTGAGAGAACTTGCGGCGCTGGGGTTATCGAGTGCCAAGGTCACCATCGACGGCTCGGCCGACAACCACGACCGCTTCCGGCCGTTTAAGGACGGGCAGGGGAGCTGGGCCGCCATCATCACCAATCTCATGGCCTGTCGGACCCTTTGCGCCATAACCCTGAGCGGCAACTATACGTCGGACAACCACGCCGCTTTTCCCGCCTTGCTCGATACCCTGGCCGAGGCCGGCTTTGCAACCACCGACTTCGGCAGCGTCCAGTTTTTCCCGGTGATGCAGGTCAACGACCGCTTTGCCAACCCGGAGTTCAGCGGCGGCTGCTGCTCCAACGACGAGCCTTGGGTGCATGCGACCTCACTCATGCTGCGGGAGGCGATCTTGCAGCGGGGCTATAACTTCCCCAAGCTGCAACCAGCGACCTGCATGGTGGATATCGATGATGCTTTTACCGTGGACCACGACGGCGCCATCTACAAGTGCGTCACCCTGATCGGCCACCCGGAGTTTGTCTGCGGCGACATCTGGCAGGGCATGGCGCAGGGCTGGCAGGAGAAGTACTGCGTGGACCACTGGCAAGGGGAAGAGCGCTGCCGGAAGTGCGAATACCTGCCCCTCTGCTTCGGCGGCTGCCGCGTCATGGCCTTTCAGCGTGAGGGGAGCATGTCTGGGGTGGATTGCCAGAAGGAGTTGCTGGACGCGACTCTTGAAACAATGCTGATGCAGGATCTTAAATACCGCTACGGAGCCAAAACCGCTCCTACCCCAGATCCCGCTGCCTGATCGCCTCGTAGAGCACCACGGCCGCGGCCATGCCCAGGTTGATGCTGCGGATATTGGGGTTGGACATGGGGATGGTGGCGCACCGTTCCCGGTACAAAGAGATGGTTTCCTCGGGCAGCCCCTTGGTCTCGCGGCCAAAAACCAGATAATCGCCGGGCTGGTAGGCTACCTCGGTGTACGTTCGCTCCACCTTGGTGGTAAAAAAGTGCAACCGCAGCTCGTCCTGGGCTGCGAGAAACTCTTCGAAGCTGTCCCAGTAGCGGATGTCGACAAACTTCCAATAATCAAGACCGGCCCGCTTCAGATGCTTGTCATCGGTGGAAAAGCCCAGGGGCCGGACCAGGTGCAGGACTGTGTCCGTGGCTCCGCACAGCCGGGCGATGCTCCCGGTGTTGGGAGGAATCTCCGGCTGGACCAAAACGATATGAAAAGGGGGAGGAAGCAAGAAGGACGTACCGGCCATCAGGCGTATTGGGCCGCCCTTCGACAGGGCTCCGGGCAAACGGGATTGAACATCAGAGCATGGAGATCGGGTTGTCCGGGGTCACCACCACATTCTTCACCACTACGACCTTGGGATCATCCAAGCTGCTGGCCAATTGGGTGAGGGACTGGAATTCCTGCCGGAAGAGAACCAACTGGGTTCCCGACAGTTGGGAGCGCGGGCGGAATTTGACATTGAAGGGGTTGGCGAATACGCCGTTTTGCGCCATTCGGTAATCAAGATGCGGGCCGGTGGAAATGCCGGTGGAGCCGACATAGCCGATGATCTGTTTCTGCCGCACCTTGGCCCCGGCCTTGATACTGTTGGCGAAGCGGGAAAGATGCCCGTAGTAGGTCTGGTAGCCGCCGCCGTGGTCAAGGATGATCTGCTTGCCGTAGCCGCCTTTCCAGCCGGCAAACCGCACCCTGCCGTCGGAGGTGGCCATGATCGGGGTGCCCATGGGCGCTGCGAGATCAACCCCCAGATGGGGGCGGACTATATCCAGCACCGGATGGCGGCGGTTATAGGAAAACCCGGAAGAGACCCTGGCCATGGGCACGGGGGAGCGGATAAACGATTCGCCCAGTTCGTAGCCCCGGTGGTCGAAATACGCGGACTTGCCGCCCTGATCAAAATAAAATCCTTCGAGCGGGCCGACTTCCTTGCTGTTGTAACGCGCCACCAGAATTTTTCCGTAGCCGACAAACTCGTTGTTTTTGTAGTATTTCTCGACGACCAGCTCAAAGGTGTCGCCAAAACGGGTTTCGGTGTTGAAGTCGATCTTTGAGGCAAAGATGTCGGCAAAGGTGTAGACCAGTTTGGCATCTTCCTTAAAGGCGGCCAGCGCGGCAAAAAGGGAGGATTCGATCCTGCCCCGCAACTTCACGGTCCGGCAGTCAAGCGCGACGTCAAGTTTTTTGGCCGCCAAGGAACCCTCGGGCGTGCGCTCGATGGCATGAACTTCGAGCGGGCCTGACTCGTAGAGACATTTGATCAGAGTGCCGTCGTTATCAAGGGTCAGGGTGTAGCGGTCATTGGGCTTCATCTCCCTGAAATTCATCACGCCGTCAAAGGCGGAGATCACCGACTCCCGCACCTCCTCATCAACCCCGTTGGAGCGGAAGGAGGAACTCAGCGAATCTCCCGGGCGAATCTCCCCGACAATCTCCCGGACGTTGGGCAGAAACTCTTCGCTTTCTTCGGAAGCGAAAGAATCCTCACCCTTGATGGGACGCCCGTCCACGGCATAGAGAAAAAAGGCGACCACCAGCGCGAGGGAAACACCAATGGTAAGAAAATGGGCGGTGTTTAGAAAGAGAACCAACTGTCTTTGCGTGTTGCTGTGGAAGCGGGCCAGTATCCGGGAAAGGGCGGCGAGACACGGCGGGCATATCCGGAAAATGGAGGCCTTGCAGATATTGCGAACATGGGCGAATATGGTGATTTTTTCTGCCATCATAATGCTCCATTCCATAGGATTGTGGGACACTCACGCAGTCATATGGATGCGCCTAGCTTGGATAAACCCCTATTGTTTAGCAAGATCGGGCAAGTATTACAAGTTTCTTTTGCCTGTTTTTTTCCCAAAAGCACGGATTTCCCCGGCACAACGGGAAAATACTGCGTCAAACAATTTGTTCGGTTGAAAAAAAAATAAAAGTAATGCACACTGCATTTTCGGAAATTTTCCGGCTCCAACGGATGCGAGCCGGATTTTTTTAACATTTACACATCAGGAGCAGCAGGCACCAATGGCGTTAATCGTGCAGAAATTCGGCGGGACCTCGGTGGCGAACCCGCAAAAAATCAAGGCTGTGGCCGAACGGGTCATGGAGTATCACCGCAAGGGACACCGGATGGTGGTCGTGCTTTCGGCCATGGCCGGCGAGACCAACCGTTTCGTCGATCTGGCCAACCAGATGCAGGCCCTTCCCGACCCCCGGGAGATGGACATGCTCCTGGCCACCGGCGAACAGGTGACCATCGCCCTGTTCGCCATGGCGGTAAAAGAAGCCGGGCTTGACTCGGTGTCGCTTCTGGGCGATCAGGTGCGGATCGTCACCGACACCATGCACACCAAGGCCAGGATCAAAAAGATCGACACCACCCTGATCAACCGCCATCTGAAAAACGGCAAGATCGTGGTGGTCGCCGGGTTTCAGGGGGTCACCGAGGACGGCGACCTCACCACCCTGGGCCGCGGCGGCTCCGACACCACGGCCGTGGCCCTGGCCGCAGCCCTGAAGGCGGATGAATGCGAGATCTACACCGATGTGGAAGGAGTGTACACCACCGATCCCAACATCTGCAAGAACGCCCGCAAGATCGACCGCATCTCCTATGATGAAATGCTGGAACTGGCCAGTCTCGGCGCCAAGGTGCTGGACATCCGCTCGGTCGGTTTCGCCAAACGCTATAAAGTACCTGTCCATGTTCGTTCCACCTTCACGGAAACCGAAGGAACATGGGTGGTAGAGGAGGATAAAGAAATGGAATCGAATCCGGTGTCCGGAGTTACCTGCAGCAAGAACGAAGCACGCATCACCATCGCCAAGGTGCCCGATGTTCCGGGCACCGCATCCCGGGTTTTCAACCCGATCACCAGCCAGGGAATCGTGGTTGACATGATCATCCAGAACACCCGGGAAGGCGCGCTCACCGACATGACCTTTACCGTGCCCCGCACCGATTACAAGAAAACCATGCAGATCATGAAGAAGGTCGTGGCGGACATCGGCGCCGAAGGGATTACCGGCTCGGACAACATCGCCAAGGTCTCCATCGTCGGGGTCGGGATGCGCAACCACGCGGGCATTGCCTCCACCATGTTCAAGGTGCTCTCCGACGAGGGGATCAACATCTTGATGATCTCCACCTCGGAGATCAAGGTTTCCTGCGTCATCGAGGAGAAATACACGGAGCTCGCGGTCCGTGCCTTGCATGACGCCTTCGGCCTGGAAAAGGGCGGGGCCAAGAAGCGGCCGGCCAAGAGTGCTGTCCCGGTAAAAGCCAAGGCAGCCCCCAAGGCCAAACCGGCAACAAAGCCGAAAGCCAAAAGCAAGAAATAAGGAACTATCAAGCTTGATGCCGGGATTGAACGGAAACCACGGAATGTAACTGTTCAGCAGTGCCACAGATGCGCGAAAGAGGCATGCGAAGTGTGCTATTGCACATGAGCAGGCCGATGACAAAGCAGATGTGGTGCTGCTGGATAGTTACAAGAAATAAGGAACCAGAATGGCCCCACAAGTCGCCATATACGATACCACCCTGCGGGACGGCACCCAGGCCGAGAATTTCAACCTCTCGCTGGAGGACAAGCTGCGCATTACCCTCAAGTTCGACGAACTGGGGATCGACTTTGTCGAGGGCGGCTGGCCGGGCTCCAATCCCAAGGATGTGGAGTACTTCAAGGAGATCCGGAAGTACGAGCTCAAGCATACCAAGGTTACGGCCTTTGGCTCGACCAGAATGTTCGCCAATCCGGCGGAGCAGGACGGGAACCTCAATGCCTTGCTGGCCGCGAAAACTCCGGGAATCACCATCTTCGGCAAGACCTGGGACATCCATGTCCACGATGCCCTGCGCATCGAATTGGCAGACAACCTGCTGATCATCGAGGAGTCGCTGCAATACCTGCGGCCCCATGTGCAGCATCTGTTTTACGATGCCGAGCATTTTTTCGACGGCTTCAAGGCCAATCCGGAATATGCTTATGCCACCCTGGATCGGGCCATTGCCGGGGGAGCCGACTGCCTGTGTCTGTGCGAGACCAACGGCGGCACCCTGCCCACCGAGCTTGCCGCGATCATTGAAGCGGTGAAGGCGCATCTGCAGGCGAAAAAATCCACTGTCAAGTTCGGCATCCATGCCCACAACGATTCCGAGTGCGCGGTGGCCAACTCCCTGATCGCCGTCTCCATGGGCGCCACCCAGGTACAAGGCACGGCCAACGGTTTTGGCGAGCGGTGCGGCAACGCCAACCTCACCTCGATCATGCCGGCCCTGGCCCTGAAAATGGGCTACGAGTTTACCGCCGCCGCCAACCTGCACCGGCTCACCGAGGTTTCCCGCTATGTTTCCGAGCTGGCCAACCTCTCGCCCAACAAGTACCAGCCCTATGTGGGCCAGTCCGCCTTTGCCCACAAGGGCGGCATCCATGTGAGCGCCGTGCAGCGCAACCCCCTGACCTACGAGCACCTGGAGCCGGAAAAAGTCGGCAACGTGCGGCGGGTGCTGATTTCTGATCTTTCCGGCAAAAGCAACGTGCTGGTCAAGGCCAAAAAGTTCGGCCTGGATCTGGACAGCAAGGACCCGGTGGTCAGCGCCATTGTCAAGGAACTGAAGGATCTGGAGAATCAGGGTTTTCAGTACGAAGGGGCCGAAGCATCCTTCGAGCTCCTCATGCGCCGGGCCATGGGCACCCCGAAGAAATATTTCGACCTGCACGGCTTCCGGGTGATCAGCCAGAAGACCCCGGACGGCGTACTCCAGGAAGAGGCCACCATCCGCCTGGCCGTGGGCGGCGAAGAGGTGCACACCGCGGCCCTGGGCAACGGCCCGGTCAACGCCCTGGACAAGGCGCTGCGCAAGGCGCTCACCCGGTTCTATCCCAATCTCAAGGAGATGGAGCTGCAGGATTACAAGGTGCGGGTGCTGGCCAGCGAACACGGCACCGAGGCCAGGGTGCGGGTATTGATCGAGTCCCGCGACCAGGACAGCCACTGGGGCACGGTGGGGGTTTCGCCGGACATCATCGAGGCTTCCTGGCAGGCCTTGGTGGACAGCATCACCTACAAGCTCATGAAGGATGAACGCAAAAAACAGTGATTCCGGCAAAAAGGATCGGCGCCCAATGGTGCTGATCCTTTTTGCCGTGGGCATCCTGATTGTCACTGCAGCCCGCGAAGGCTGGCTATTCAAGTTTTCCGAACACGTTCCCGCCCCGCAAAAACTTGCCTGGTGCGATGGTTCCATCGCCACCGGCCTCTATCGGGTGCCGGCCGATGCTGAATATCCCGGAGGGGAAGAACAGCCCCAGGCCGCACCGCCTCCAGAACACAACATCAACGCCGCAAAACCTCCCCCGGCCAGACTGGCCCCTCTTTTTTTCAAGCCCATACCCATCAATCAGGCCGACGAAGAGCTGTTGACCACCATCCCCGGGATCGGTCCGGCCTTTGCCCGGAGAATCATCGAGTTTCGCGAGCAGCAGGGCAGGATCAATGCCATTGAGGAACTGGATGCGGTCAAAGGGGTGGGACCGGCCAAGCTGAAGATACTGAAAGCCCATCTGGTGGTTGATTAGGCTTCTTAAAGCAGTGCTTCGACAGGGCTCAGCACGAACGGAAAACAATGAATTCAAAAAACTACCGTTCACCCTGAGCCTGTCGAAGGGTGTTTTGCGAGCATGCCAATGATTTGCTACGAGAAAAACAACCGCCCCTGAGCCAAACACTTCCCCAGCTCCCAATACACCTCCCTAAACCGCTCCCGGTCTGGTGTATCGCCAAGCGCCCGGATAATCTGCCGGGACAACGGCCCGCGGGCAAGCATGGTCTCCACGCTTTGCTGGATACCAGACCCTGCCTCGGCCAGTTCGGAAGCACAATCCGCAGCCAGCGTTTGCCACAACTCCCCCGCAGTCATGGCCGCCTTTCCCCCTCTGCCAAACAGGGCAAGATACCGCTGGTTATCAATCACTGCCTGTTCGCCGTTTTGTACCGTGTCGCTAAAGATCTCCGCCAGCCCCCCGGTTTCTGCCGCTTTCAGCGCCGCCAGCCCAGACCAACGCTCTGCGCATACCCCCTTCAGCACCGCGCAGATCAGCACGGCCAGGGACACATCGGCCAGCGGGCACTCTTGGATATCCAGCACCCGGATCTCAATGGCGTTGCGGTCAAACCGGGCAATGGCCCCCCGGGAGTTGAGCCATTCCGCTTCCAGCACCCCGTCCGGATCATGGGCCGCGATGTCGCGGCGCAGACGCTGGTAGATCTCCCGCTCATACTTCGCCTCGCTGAAAACCGGCTCCGGGATGACCTGGCCGGTGATGGAGGGAATCAACTTTTGGTTGTTCCTATAATAATCCAGCCGGGTGTCCAGCCAGCCGGTGAGCGCGCCGTCCGCTGCGGGCGAGCTGGCGGCAATGGCCGGGAGAAGAGGGAGCAGCACCCTTATCGCCGCGTGCAACCGACCGAACCCCGCATCCGTTGCAAAGCCCAGATTGAGATGGGTGGACTGCACGTTGGACCAGCCATGGCCCTGGCAGTTGAAGATCCGGTTGTAGGTATGGTAGATATCCCGATTGCCGTGGGGCCAGAGCCGGGTTTCGGTGTGCGGGTTCATCCAGGGGTGCATGGCCGTGGGCAAAAGGATCGCCCCCTGGCTTGCCGCCACCCGGCCGAGTTCCTCAACCTCGTGCTGCAGTTTCTCCACCAGCATGGGTAGATCGGAAACCGGGGTGCTGTTCTTGATCTCGATCACATGCAGGGCCAGCTCGTTGGACCAGGCCATGATCCCCCGTTCCACCTCGTTGGTGATACAGCCTGCAACCTGCTCCAGGATACGGTCGGCAATGGGCGCCACATCCAGGGAGTCGTCGCGGACCAGCATGTATTCCAGCTCGATGCCGAACTTCTCAAACAACCCATCCCGGCTCATGCCCACAGCCCTCCGCCCTTGCGCTCGTCCACCCTGCGGGCGAAAACGCGCATCAGGCGCAGGTAGAGCTCATCTTTTAGAACCTTGTCTTCCACGCCCGCGTCGATATTGGGGTTATCGTTGATCTCGATGAGATAAAAACGGCTGCCGACCTGTTTGATGTCCACCCCGTAGAGGCCGTCGCCGATGAGGACCGAGGCCTTGAGCGCCAGCTTGATCAACCCCGGCGGGCAATGCTCCACCGGCAGGGTCTCGGCCTCGCCGTCGGTGAGCTTGCGCCCGGCGGAATCGCGCTTGATGATCTGCCAGTGCTTGCGGGCCATGAAATACTTGCAGGCAAAAAGCGGCTGCCCGTCAAAGACGCCGACCCGCCAATCAAAGGTGGTGGGCATGAACTCCTGGGCAATGACCAGCTCTGATTTCTGCAGCAGGGCCGGAAGCTCGCGGGCCAGTTCCGCCTCGTTTTCCACCTTGACCACCCCTTGGGAAAAAGAGCTGTCCGGCTTTTTGAGCACACAGGGAAACCCCAGTTCCGCGGCGAACTGCTGCCAGTTGCCCTGGTGGACGATGCGGGTCTTGGGGATGGGAATCCGGTGCCTGGTCAGGATCTCGGCCAGAAACACCTTGTTGGTGCAGCGCAGGATCGATTCCGGGTCGTCGATCACCACCAGCCCTTCGGCCACACCACGGCGGGCGAAGCGGTAGGTGTGGTGCAAAACGCCGGTGGTTTCCCGGATGAACAAGGCATCGAACTCGGCGAGCCTGCCGTAGTCATCCTTTTGGATAAACTCCGTGGCAAACCCCACGGCCTCCGCCGCCTTGACCATCCGTTGCAACCCCTTGGCGTTGGAGGGCGGTTCCGCCTCCGCCGGGTCGTGGAGAATGGCAAGATCGTAGCGAGCGGTGCGCCGCCGATGAAAGATGCGATGCCTCCCCTTGAAGTACTCAGCAGCCATCTCCACGGCAAAATCGCGGTGATCTTCCGGAATATCGTTGGCCGCCATGGGGGTTATGCCGGTCAGTTGCCATTTGCCGTCTTTTTCATTATGGCTGAAGCTGGCGCGCAGAAAGGGGGCCTGGAAGATCTTAAACAGTTGCTGGGCGAGCTTTTCGTGCCGTTTGGCCACGTTATGGCCAAAATAGATACTCACCACAAACTCCGGCGATTTTATCTGGCCCAGGCTCTGCTGGATGATCTGGTCCAGGTCGTCCGAGGCGATGCGGATAATGGCCTGGGTCTTGAAATCCTGGATGGTGGCCACGTCCGGCAGGGGCTTGTGCCCCCTGGCCGCGGCCAGCAGCGAAACATAATACCCCGTGCTCTGGTACCGGTAGGATTTGCAGAGGTTGAAAACCCTGGCCGAGGTCATTTCCGCATAGGCGGCGTCGGTGAGGTAGGCGCGGGCCGGGACGATCTGCACCTCGCTGATCGCCAGGGGCCAATCCTTGGGGTCGTTGACAACAATCAACACCTTCATGCAAGCACCGTATGATTCGCCCGGCCATTGTTTTTTTTCTTGGATGGTTCGATGATGAGGAGGTTGGCGTCATAGGTGACGATGCCCAGCAGGATGGAGCAGATGACCCGATCGATGGAGACTTCATACTTCTGGCCGACGGCCAGGGGGTTGCCCATGTGCGGATCGGCAATGGCCACCAGCCGGTCTGGGCGGTTATAGCCGCAGAGCAGAACAAAATGGCCGGAGGGGTTGCCGCGGACATCGTCATCCTCGCAGAGATAGCCGTATTCCCGCATGCTCCGGTAGAGATAGGTGGAACTCAGTCCGGTGAGCACCGGGATGGAGCGCTTCAGGTATTTGCGGAGCAGGGCAGGGGTGAGGTCGGCGAAACGCAGCTCCCCGCCGAGGTTGAGAAAGTTGAGATAGCCCCGGGTGGCAAGGTGAAGCTTTGCATCGTCCTTGGCCCCCATCTGGGCCAGGAGCCGCGCCTCGATATAGTCCGGGTCATGCGGAAACCAGGTGGGGTCGAAGACCTGGAGGTTGTAGGTGTAGATCCGCGCCTTGTACCCCCGGCGCAGGGCGTGGCAGGCAAGGAAGACATCGAGGGTGCCGCCGGTTTCCAGGCTTTTCACCTCGTCGATCACCCGGGCCAAGGGGATGTCGTCGCCGTAGTATTGGTACACGGCATGGAGACAGGTCGGGCCGCAGGTGGTGTCGTCGGGTTGCGGTAGGATGGTGACGTCCAGGAAGGCTTCCATGGTGGTTCCTTCTCTCAAGATCGGGGGATCAGCCGGCCACTTTGGCGACCAGCGCCGCCATACCTGCCCGAATCCGAGCATACTCCTCGTGGGAAAGTCCAGCCCCCAGGGCCACGGTTTCCGCCATTTTCGCGGTGAGAAAATCGCCGGGCCCATGGGCGTCGGCGTTCACCGCCATACCAGCGCCAGCGGCCAGGGCGATCTTGGCCACATGCCCGTTGGCAAGCGAGTGCCCCCTGCGGCCGGACAGCTCAAGGAGGATGCCCTTGTCCGCAGCAAGTTTCGCCTCTTCCGGGGTAATGAATCCGGGGTGGGCCAGAACATCGACGCCTGCCTCAAGGGCGGCCCGGTTGGTCCCAGGCCGCACCGGCTCCACCGGCGTTTCCCCGTGGCCGACCACGATTTTGGCCCCAAGCTGCCGCGCCCTGCGGGTGAGTTCGGCAAACTGCTCGGGCGGCACATGGGTCAGTTCAATGCCAGGCAGGAGCTGGGTCTTGGAGTACTTGTTCAGATCAGCCGCCGCCTGCACGATGCGCGGGATAATGAAATCAAGATTGGAGGAATCGGCGTGATCGGTGATGGCGATGGCGGAATAGCCGAGAATTTCCACCCGGCGCAGATGTTCGGCCGGGACAAGTTCACCGTCGCTGAACAGGGAGTGGGTATGCAGGTCGATCATGGGAGGTCTCCATATTTTTTAGCCACGATTTTTTTTACCACCAAAACCACGAAATACACGAACTTATACAGCAGAGTAGGTCGGGTAGAGCATAGCGAAACCCGACATTTCCTTATATTAAACACGAAGAAGGGGGTATTGACAGATTTACCCTCCGATATTTCCTGATTATAGGCTTGAGCGGGATATTTACGGAATACGGATAAATCCATAGGGTTGTTATCTTCTCGCCGCCTTATGCCGGACCGCGAGCTAAATTTATCGTCATCATAGCACAACCAAAGCCCGATGTTATGGCTTTTTCGCCCTAAATCATTTTCCCGCGCAACGAATTCTGGCAGGCACCTTCAATCTCCACCACAAGCAACTCCCCAGGCACCAGCTTGCGCTCGCAGGAAAAATTCACGATCTGGTTGGTGCCGGTCCGGCCGCTCCATTGATTGGCCGGAGCCTTGCTTGCCCCTTCCACCATGACCTCCACGGCCTTGCCGATCTCGGCCTGCTTGAACGCCAGGGCGATCTCCTCCTGCCGCGCCTGCAAGCGGGCAAGCCGCCCGGTCTTGAACTCCTCCGCGACCTTGCCGGGAAAATCAGCGGCCTTGGCGTTGGGCCGGTCGGAATACTTGAAGGAATAGGCGCCGTGGTATTGCACCGTCTCCATTATCTGCATGGTGGCGGCAAAATCATCGTCCGTTTCACCTGGAAAACCGACGATGATATCGGTGGTCAGGGCTATGTCCGGCCGGTATTCCCGCAGTCTCGCCACCTTGTCCAGATAGGATTCGATGGTGTACTTGCGGTTCATTTGCTTGAGGATACTGTTTGAGCCTGACTGGACCGGGAGATGGAAATGCGGGCAGAGCACGGGAATCTCGGCAAAACAGCGCATCAAATCCTCGGAAAGATCCTTGGGATGGGAGGTGGTGAAGCGGAGCCGCTTCAACCCGTCGATCCCGGCCACTGCGCGCAGGAGTTCGGGAAAACTTTTGTGCTGCGCGGCATCGCCTTTTTTGCCGTAGGAATTGACATTCTGGCCGATGAGGGTGATCTCCTTGACCCCTTGCTCGACAAGATGGGTTGCCTCGGCGAGGATATCAGCAAAACTCCGACTGATCTCCCGGCCACGAGTATAGGGCACCACGCAGTAGGTGCAGAAATTATCGCACCCTTGCATGATGGTGATGAACCGCTTGTGCGCAGGGCCCTCCGCCAGATTGGGGAGAAAGGGGGGGATGATAAACTCGGCGGAAAGATCCGTAGCCACCAGGGGTTTTCTGTCCCGGCGGAACGCCGCCACGAGGGAGGGCAGGGCGTAGATCGACTGCGGGCCCATGACGATATCGATATAGGGCATCCGCTCCAGCAGGGCCGCGCCGTCCTGTTGGGCCACACACCCGGTTACGGCCAGGATGAAGTCGTGGTGTTTTTCCTTGAGCTTTTTGTACCGGCCAAAACAGCTATACGCCTTGTGCGCGGCCTTGCCCCGGATGCTGCAGGTGTTGACCACCACCACATCGGCCTGTTCAGGTGTATCGGTTTGGACATAGGAATGCTCGCCAAGAAGCTGGGCCATGATCTCGGAATCACGCTCATTCATCTGGCAGCCAAAGGTTTCCATGTAGAGAAGCTGGGTCATTCTTGATACTTTACCTTAGCTATAAAATAGCAGGTTCTTCGACAGGCTTGTATGGTTTTTACATCTCATTTTTGAGAAGCTAAGAAGAAGCGCCGGGGTGGAGGGACTTCGACCGGCATCTGCCGCGCTGCGGACAGACTTACTGAGAAATCTCCCACCCACACCCCAAACGTCGATGAAGAATCTAGCGGCAATGTATATTGACCGCCGATTTGAACGCAAGCTAACGTCGGTGTGTGCCACCCCAGCATTGTTATTTTACTTCTGGAGGCTACCATCATGCAAACCTTTCTGAACATTGGGGTGGATGTTGCCAAAGACGCAGTTGTTGAGGCTTGTGCCGTGCAAAGTTTTGCTGTTCACAGCGTCGCCAATCAGCATGAAGCTTTGCTGGCTTGGCTGAAATCCCTGCCTGCAGGCAGCCGCATCGGCCTGGAGTCCACGGGCGGATATCACGAATTGCTGGCTGATCTGGCGCACAGGCAAGGCTATGCCGTATTCCTGCTTAACCCAATGGATACCCGGCACTATGCCAAGGCCATGGGCAACCGCGCCAAAACCGACCGGGTGGATGCCGAATTGATCGCCCGTCTCATTGCGCAAGAGCATACTCGTCTGCGCCCCTATGCGCCACCTACTGCCAACCAGCGGAAATTGGACCATCTGATTCGGCGGCGTGCCAAGATCGTCCGCATCAAGAGCACACTCAAGCTAACGATGCTCAACCATGGCAACGATTGCTGCCCGTTCACTGCAACACAAGGAAGCGCAACAACGGTTGCAAACCATTGTGGGAGTTAGCCCCTTGGTGGGCATGGCGCTCACCAATACGCTAGGGCGAATTCCTTTCCGCAATGCGGATGCGTTTGTTGCGTTCACCGGCTTTGATCCGAGGGCGAATGACTCCGGTCATAAAGCCGGGCGTAGACGCTTATCCAAACGCGGACCCGGCGAGTTGCGCCGTTTGCTGTTTAACGCCGCGATGTCTGCCGTCAAAACCAAGGTCTGGAAACCTATCTATGAGTATTATCGTAGCAAAGGCTTAAGCACGACCGCCACCCTGGTGATCATTGCCCGGAAAATCGCCCGAACCGCTTGGTCTATCCACCATTATCACTCGACCTTTAACCCGGAACGGATTACAAAATGCTTGACGTAAACCATAGAATCTCAGCACGAACGGAAGTAAAAATGCATTACGAGATAAAATCCGTTCGTGCTGAGCCTGTCGAAGCACAGTTGTTCCCTAATCCAAATATTCCAGCTTAAGACGCTGGGCCATGCTCTGCAACACTTGCCTCACATCCTGTTCCAACTCAGGAGGATATTTCAGCTCCATCACCCCCTCGGCCCGATCCACGGTGGACATGATGGTCAGATTGTCATACCCCTCCAGAATAAATTTCAGAAAATAGATCTGTTCCGGGTCAATGCGAATCCGGCAACTGGCCAGAGAACTTGCCATGCCAATCATCACACGGACAGGGCGGAATCGACCCCGCCCAAAATATCCTTATACTGGGCAAGCCGGGGCAGAACAACCTCATCGAGGAATTCATCGGTCTGCTGCGGGGCCCGGCCGACAAACTCGCTGCCGTCACCGACCAGCTCCTTGAGTTCCTGCACGGTGAAAGGCACAGCCGGATCATTGGCAAGCCGGGTGAGCAGATCGTTTGCCAATCCTTCTTCCTTCACCACCTTGCCGGCAGCCACGGAATGGACCTTGACCACCTCATGCATCTCCTGACGGCTCTTGCCCTTCTCCACACAGGCCATGAGAATCTTCTCCGTGGCCATGAAGGGGAGCTCCTGGGCCAAATGGCGCGCGATTTGCTTCGGATAAACAACCATTCCCTGTGAAACATTAAGAAACAACTTTAAAATTGCATCGGTGAGCAAAAAGGCCTGGGGGATATCCATGCGGCGAATGGCCGAATCATCCAGGGTGCGCTCAAACCATTGATTGGCGTAGGTTGCGCCGAAATTGCCCACCAGCCCCATGAGCTTTCTGGCCAACCCGGTCATCCGTTCGGAACGCATGGGGTTGCGCTTGTAGGCCATGGCCGAGCTGCCCACCTGATTCTTCTCAAAGGGCTCTTCCTGAACCTTGAGGTTGCTGAGCAAGCGCAGATCCACGGCAAACTTGTGGGCGGTGGCGCCGATGCCTGCCAGGGTTTCGATGGTCTTCATGTCAAGCTTGCGGGTATAGGTCTGCCCGGTAACGGCAAAAACCTCGGTAAATCCTAGTTTTTCCGCAACAAGTTCATCCATTTTGCGAACTTTGTCGTGATCCCCCTTGAACAACTCGATAAAGGTGGCCTGGGTGCCGACCGTACCCTTGGCCCCCCGCGCCTTGATCTGTGCTTCCAAGTGCTCCAGATAATCAAGATCCATGAGAAGATCCTGGAGATACAAGGTGTTACGCTTGCCAACAGTGGTGGGCTGGGCCGGCTGATAATGGGTGTAGCCCAGGGTTGCCAGACCTTTGTGCTGGCGACAGAAGGCGGCGAGGTTGGCAATGACATTCACCAGGCTCTTCTTAACGAGCTGCAGACCCTTTTTCTGGAGAAGCAAATCGGTGTTGCACCCGACAAACTGAGAGGTGGCGCCGAGATGGATAATCGGCTCGGCAGTAGGGCACTTGAGGCCGTAGGCATAGACATGGGCCATGACATCATGGCGGATTTCCTTTTCCTTGGCCGAGGCCAGTTCAAAATCGATATCCGTGGCATGGGCCCGCAGTTCATCAAGCATACCGCTGGTGACGAGATCGGAAAGACCCATCTCATGCTGGGCTTCGGCAAGGGCGATCCAGCAGCGACGCCAGGTTTCAAACTTGGTGCGTTCGGAAAAAAGCTCCTGCATCTCGCGACTGGTGTAGCGGCTGACCAGGGGCTCCTGATAGATATCACGATTCATGACCATCTCCATTAAGAATTAAAGGCGAAAGAAATAACGCAGAGGCGCAGAGAACGCAAAGACCTAAGGATGCGCCACTATATTTACCCCGTGATTTCTTTACCAAGAAATACAAAAAAATGCTCGCGAAAGGGGGACTGCGCCAGCCTCAAGTTCCACCTTAATATACAATGTCGCATAATGTATATTATGTATAGTTAAATTAAAATAAATAAAATCAAACTGATAACTGCTTAAAATCCACCGCCTCCACCTGCCAGGTGGTTTTTTCGTGATACGTATTACGGCGAAGTCTGAAGGCCACATTCAGGGGCTGGCCGCTCTCCAAAAGACCCTGAAAATCTCCGGCTAACCCAAAACCAATCCCGCTGAGAATCGCTCCGTTGAACCGCGCGGTGAACTTCAGATGATTGACGCCAACCTCACGGGGTTTTTCCGGAACACCTTGGGCGCTAAAAACCGGCTCCGGATTGCCCATGCCAAACGGCGCCAGCCTTTCATAGCCCCGCAAAAATACCGGATCGAAGATTCCGCCGCACTCATCATGCCAGGCAATGCCAACCTTGGGCGCAAGCATGGTCTCGGTAACGATCTCGCTGAGTCGTTCCTGAAAATGCGCTTCCAGTTTGGGCAGATTCTCCGCCGGCAGGGTCAAGCCCACGGCCGCTTCGTGCCCGCCAAAAGCGGTAAAAAGCTCATGCTTTTCCTGAAGTATTGCGTGCAAATTCACGCCTGGCACCGATCTTCCGGACCCCTTGGCAACACCATCTTTCAGCGCAAAAAAGAGCGTAGACCGGTTGAACCTCTCAACCATTCTGGCGGCGCCGATCCCGATCACTCCGGGATGCCATCCCTCCCCAACAATAATGAGGCCATTTTTTCCTGCCTGCACAGCGGATTGGGCCTGAATCTCTCCCTCCTGGCACATGGTCTCAAGCACGGATTTCCGCAGCTCGTTTTCGTTGTTCAATTCCTGGGCCAGCGCTCTGGCGCGCCCTGGGTCCTGCGTCACCAGCAATTCCAGCGCCCTTCCCGCATCCCCCATTCGCCCGGCCGCATTGAGCCGGGGCCCCAGGCGATAGCCGATATCCTCGCAGGTTACCCCTGATTCCCCAAGGCCTGAAACCTTGCCCAGCTCCATGAGCCCGGGCCGCACAGAGCCGGACAAAACCTCAAGCCCTGCTTTAACTAATGTGCGGTTTATACCTGTAATTTCTACCATATCAGCAACAGTGCCAATCGCCACCAAATCAAGGTACGCCTTGAGGTTGGGCATCTCCCTTCCAGCCCCATAGGCTCCCTGTTCGTGCAGCGATTTCCTGATCCCCATGGCCAGATACAAAGCAACCCCGACTCCAGCCAGATTCTTTTCCGGAAATCCGCACCCTTTTTGCCAGGGGTTCAACACCGCCTCTGCCTCGGGCAGCTCCTCGGGCGCCTGGTGGTGATCCGTAACAATGACCGTACAGCCCAACTCCCGCAACTGCCGGACCTGCTTCCTGCTGGAAATCCCGCAATCCACGGTGATTACCAGGGGCGCCCGCTCCAGCACCCCAGCAGGCACCGTGCGCCTGATCGCCTCAAGATGCAGCCCATACCCCTCATGAAAACGATGAGGTTGACATCCGTATCTCTCTGAAAATCCGATCTTTTCAAGAAACAGGAAAAGCAGAGCCGCGCCGGTGGTCCCGTCAACATCGTAGTCGCCATAGACAATCACCGGCGCCTGTCGGGTCAGCGCCTGCAAAACGACCTCCACAGCCTCGGCCATTCCCTTCATGAGAAATGGCGAGGGCAGATCAGCCAGGGAGGGCGAAAAAAACCGTTCCGCCTGGGCCCGGTTTTCCACTCCCCTGCTCAAGAGGATTGCCGCCAGCGGTTTGGGCAAGTCAAGCTCGGTAGCCAGAAGGTTCACCTGGCCGTGGTCAACAGGAGCTATCTCCCAGATTTTTTCCATTCTGGACAAAGAATGTTCCTCACACTTTACTTGATGTTTTAAGCGTATTACTACAGATGGGCGCAACTATTAAGGCTTCTCGTCTTCCTGGCGCTGGGTCGCGGCCTCGGGATCGCCAAGAATGCCAAAACCCCTGATGATGTAATGCCCCCCGGAGAGGATGGTGAAACCAGCGGTGGGATACAGCAGATAGCCGCCCAAGGGAAAAATGGGCTGCAGAAAGTCGTGACCAAGATAATACACCACGGTGAGCAATTGCAGGAAGGTCGTCACCTTGCTGACCAGGGACGGCTTGATCTTGAAGTCGCGGTTGTAGAGCATGAGAATGCCGATGCCCCCGCAGATGATCACATCCCTGCTCACCACGATCACGGCCAGCCATTTCGGCAAGATCCCCAGGACAGCCAGGGTTATGTATGAGGTGATCAGCAGCAGCTTGTCGGCAATGGGGTCGATGAACGCGCCGAATTCGGTTTTCTGCTTCAGCACCCTGGCCAAAAAGCCGTCCAGGGCATCGGTGACCCCGGCCACGACAAAAACCCAGAAAGCGGCCATCTCCCTGCCGTCCAGAAGAAAGATGACCAGGAGGGGAACCAGCAGAATCCTGCCGATGGTGAGAAGATTCGGGATATTCATGCGATGCTCACGTTCCTTGTGTTTCGGACGGCATTCTTTGTCTCCCCCTTTACTAAAGGGGGAGACAAAGAATGCATAAGAAAACTCTCAACGCAGTTAAAAATCGCCTCCGTCTCGGAGGGCGCAAACCAACGGATATTGGGATCGTTGCCAAACCAGGTCATCTGCCGCTTGGCATAACGCCGGGTATCCCTGGCCAGCAGAAAAAGGGTTTCATCCCAGTCCCATTGCCCCTGGAGATACTGGAGCATGTGCCGGTAACCGATGGACTGCATGGCTTTCAAGCCCGGATCATACCCCATGGCCAGCAATTTTTCCACCTCCCCCAGCAGCCCCTCTTCCACCATCTTTTCCACCCGCAGATTGATCCGCTCGTAGAGCGCTTCCCGCTCGCAATCCAGGCCGATCTGCAACACCGTGGCCAGGGAGGGCTGCGCCTGTTGCTCGCGGAGATGTTCGCTCCAGGATCGGCCGGTTGCCTGGAAAATCTCCAGGGCCCGCAACAGCCGGTGGGTATCGTTGGGGTGGATGCGGGAGGCTGATTCCGGGTCGCACTGGCCCAGCTCGGCAAAGAGAACCGCCCTTCCCTCTTCCGCCAGCCGCTGCCTCAGGCTCTCCCGCACCGCCTCCGGGATACCGGGGATCTCGAACAGCCCTTCCAGCAAGCCCTTAAGATACAACCCCGTTCCGCCCACCAGCAAGGGGCGATTGCCCCTGGCGATGATCTCCCGGCAGGCCTGGGTGGCGTCGGCCACATAGCGGGCCACATGGTACTCCTCGTCCGGGCTCACCACATCGAGAAGATGGTGGGGTACCCGGGCGCGTTCCTCGGCGGTGGCCTTGGCGGTGCCGATATCCATGTGCCGGTAGATCTGCATGGAATCAAGACCCACAATCTCGCAGGAAAACCGCTCGGCCAGGGCGAGGGAGAGCGCGGTCTTGCCCACGGCGGTCGGGCCGATGAGGACGAGCACGGGGTCGCGCACTGGCGATTCTGCGGCAGGGGCATCCATGGATTGCGACGTATCCTTTATAAGCAATAAAGAAAAGAATTGTTCTTCAGGCTGGTTTCCGGTACAAATACAAGTTTGCAATCCGGCCCGGAGGCAAGCAACTTTTGGCCGAAAAAACCAGCATTATCAGCGCATGACGGACCAACAACGGCCCTTCGACAGGGGTCTCCTGAGCTTGTCGAAGGGCTCAGGGCGAACGGATTATCTTAATGTAGTAACTTCCGTTCGTGCTGAGCCCGTCGAAGCACCTGTTTTGCAACAAGTTCCGAATTGTTGCGAGCCTGTCACGATATAACACATCTATATAACAATATATTCCACAAAGGAGAAGAGATCATGCCCGAGAGAATTTACAACTTCAGCGCCGGACCGTCCACCCTCCCCGAGGAGGTTCTCGCCCAGGCCGCCAAGGACATTGTAAACTTCAACAACAAGGGCATGGGCCTCATCGAGATGAGCCACCGCTCCAAGGATTTCATCGCCGTGGTGGACGAGTGTGAGGCGAATCTCCGCGAGCTGATGAAGATTCCGGCCAACTACAAGGTATTGTTCCTCCAGGGCGGGGCCTCCACCCAGTTCGCCATGATTCCCATGAACCTGCTGGGCGAGGGAAAAACAGCCTCCTACCTCAACACCGGGGTCTGGGCCAAGAAGGCGATCAAGGAAGCCAAGCTGTTCGGCAACGTGCAGGTAGCCTACACCAGCGAGGATTCCACCTTCAACCACGTGCCCAAGGATACCGACTATACCGTTGATCCGGCCTCGGAATACCTCTACTTCGTGACCAACAACACCATCTACGGCACCCAGTTTCCCACCATGCCCAAGAACGAGAAGATGCTGATCGCCGATATGTCCTCGGACATCCTCTCCCGCGAGTTCGACATCACCCCCTTCGGCATCGTTTATGCCGGGGCCCAGAAGAACATGGGTCCTGCCGGGGTTACGGTGGTCATCATCCGCGAGGATCTGCTTGACCGTGCGCCGGAAAACCTGCCCACCATGTTCAAGTACAAAACCCACGCCGACAACGGCTCCATGTTCAACACCCCTCCCTGCTTTTCCATCTACGTGGTGGGGTTGGTCCTGAAATGGCTCAAGAAACTGGGCGGCGTCGCGGCCATGGAGAAGATCAACCGGGAAAAGGCGGCCATCCTTTACAACGCCATCGACGCCACCGACTTCTACCGCGGCCACGCCCAGCCCGGCTCCCGCTCGCAGATGAACATCACCTTCAACCTGCCCACCCCGGAGCTGGAGGCCCAGTTCATCAAGGAGGCCACGGCCAAGGGAATGGACGGCCTCAAGGGCCATCGTTCCGTGGGCGGCTGCAGGGCGTCGATCTACAACGCCTTCCCCAAGGCCGGGGTCGAGGCGCTGGTTGGTTTCATGAAAGAGTTCGAGAAGAAAAATAGCTGATTGAAGCAGCTCTCAGGCGTCAGCTATAAGCTGTTAGGCCTCAACTGACGACTGAGAGCTGAAGGCTTATAGCTGAAAAACATGCACTACGAAGGCGCCCACATCATCCGCCCGCCCAGCGAGGCGGAAAGCATCATCCTCCAGGTGACGGTGGGCTGTTCCCATAACCGGTGCACCTTCTGCGGCACTTATAAAGAAGAGCGCTTCCGCATCAAGGATCAGACAATCGTTGATGCGGACCTTGATTTTGCCGCCAAATATTGCCTCCGGCAATCCCGGGTTTTCCTGGCCGACGGCGATGTGCTGGCTCTGAACCAACCTCGCCTGGTCGAACTGCTCACCAAAATCAAACAACGGCTGCCCTGGGTCAACCGGGTCAGCCTCTACGGCAATGCCAAGGCCATCCGCAACAAGAGCGTTGACCAGCTCCTGGAGCTGAAAACCCTCGGTCTGCACCGGGTGTATATGGGCTTGGAAAGCGGCTTTGATCCGGTCCTTGCCGCTATCGACAAGGGCGCGGATGCCGCGCAGATGATCGAGGCGGGCCAGCGGGTTAAGGCGGCCAATCTCTTTCTCTCGGTCACGGCATTGCTCGGCATCGCCGGGGCGACCCTTTCCCAAGAGCACGCCAAGGCCACCGGTCAAGTGTTGTCCGCCATGGAGCCCAACCAGACCGGCATCCTCACCCTGATGCTCCTGAAAAATACCCCGCTCTATCAGATGGAAAGAGCGGGGGAATTCGAGCTGCCGAATCAATACGGGATGCTGCGCGAGCTGCGCACCATGGTGGAGCATCTCGATCTGAAAAAGGGCCAGCTCCAGAGCAACCACGCCTCCAACTACCTGGCGATCAACGCCAGAATGCCCCGGGACAAGGAGGCGGTGCTGGCGGCCATCGACCAGGCCCTGGCCGGGCAGACCCGCCTCAAACCCGAATACCTGCGAGCCCTGTAATGGAAACGGAAAAAACCGAGCTGAAAAACCTCACCCTGGCCCAGATGCGCGATTGGGTCAAAGCCCAGGGCTGGCCGGCATTCCGGGCCCAGCAGATCTTTGCCTGGCTCTACCGCACCGGGATCAGCGACTTCTCCCAGATGACCGACATCTCCAAAGAGGTCCGGGCCAAGCTTGCAACCATAGCCACGATCAGCCGGTTCACCCCGGCCATGGAGGAGCGCTCCGAAGACGGCAGCGTCAAGTACGGCTTTCGTTTGGCAGACGGGGCAATCATCGAGAGCGTGCTCATCCCCGAGGACGAACGGCTGACCCTGTGCGTCTCCTCCCAGGTGGGCTGCGCCATGGGCTGCAACTTCTGCCTCACCGGCACCATGGGCTTTGTCCGCAACCTGAGCGCCGCCGAAATCGTGGGCCAGGTCCAGGCCATCACAGAGATTGTCCAGGCCCAGGGCAAGAACCGGATCAATAACCTGGTCTTCATGGGCATGGGCGAGCCGCTGGCCAACTTCGACAACCTGATCGACGCACTCAACATCCTCATGGAGCAGACCGGCCTTGATTTCTCCAGCCGGAGGATCACGGTCTCCACCTGCGGCATCATCCCCAAGCTCAAAGCATTGGGCGAGGCGGTGACGGTCAATCTTGCCATCTCCCTCCACGCGGCGGACGACGAAACCCGCACCCAGCTCATGCCCATCAACAAGACCTACCCGGTGGACGAGCTGTTGGCCGCCTGCCGCTCCTATCCCCTGCCCAGCCGCCGCAAGGTCATGATCGAGTACATCATGATCAAGGATCTCAACGATTCCGTGCGCCACGCCAAGCTGCTGATCAAAAAGCTGCACAAATTGAGTTGCAAGGTCAATCTCCTGCCCTACAACGAGAACAAGACCTTCCCCTTTCAAAGTCCGCCCAGAGACAGGGTGGAGCTGTTCCAGCAAACCCTGCGCGATTCCGGCATCACCGCCCTGATCCGCGAATCCCGGGGCGGGGATATCTCCGCGGCCTGCGGGCAGTTGGCAGCCGAGGCGGACGAGGAAGATTAGGCCGCAAACCTTCCCTGCCCTTCCTTGCCCTTTCAGGTTTTTCCCATTGACTTCCCCACCCCGTTGGGCATAACATTCCGATGAAGAAATGATGGCGAAGCCCAAAGCCCCCTTCGACAAGCTCAGGGCGAACGGAGATATTCTTCTAACATAATAGCAATTTCCGTTCGTGCTGAGCCTGTCGAAGCACCGATTGCACCAGTTTCCCAAATAACCTCTTCGCATCCTAAATTATCCTCCCCTCCCTTGACGGGAGGGGATCGAGGGGTGGGTGAAGCTGCCGATAGCGTCAGGTCTGGCAAGTACCCCCGCCCCCTAGCCCCCTCCCGCAAGGGGCGGGGGAATTAATGGCAAAACGAGCAGCTAACCAGAAAATACGCACTGTCGGACCATACCCGGCACAACGAATACGCAACCCAACCCAAGGAGAACCCCATGCTTCATTTCACCCCCCACCGTCGCACCCTGCTGGCCCTTGGCCTTATGGCCCTCCTCATCCTCGGAGGCTGCGCAACCTACACCAAACAACTTGTCATGCGCTACGATCCCATAACCACCACCCGCTTCGGCGGCGGCGACCTCTATCTCATCAACGCCGAGTTGCAGCCGCCGACAGCATCCGGGGCCTGGGCCATCGGCAACACCAAGAACGGTGACGGTGTGATGGTCGACACCCTCTGGAGCGGCGTCTCCCCCGCCGGCTTGGTGCAGAGCGCCCTGCAGCGCGAACTTGGCCAGACCGGCTATGCAGTGATCCCGGCCCAAAAAGCCCCGGATCTCTACAGCAAGGTGGTGGAGATCACCGAGGCACGAGTGGTTGTAGATCAGATCACCAAAGTCCCCCAGGTAGACGCCGTCTGCACCATCAGCGTTTCCCTCACCGTGATGAAAAACGGCGCGCCGGTGCGTAAGCTGCGCTACGAGGCAAAGAGCAGCGACCTGGCGATCAAGGACCGCGACCGTCTGGCCGAAACCATCCTCCGCAGCACCATGCAGGATGTGATGAGGCAGGCAATTCCGGATATTGTTGCCAATCTGGAGCAGTAAAGAAAGGAAGAGCCGGACTACCCGTTGACACTGTTCCCGTGGGAAATCTGGAACAGTGTCCAATGAGGTTGCCAGGAGGCGAGATAACACTCCGCTATTTTTATCCCGAATTATCGACCCAGCTAGATAACACCCCCGTAGAGGCGTATTATCTAGCTATTTAAGCAAGCAACAACCCAATATTTCCCTTTTGGGGGCCACCTTTCTCGCGAAATAGTGTGTGGAAAGTTGCAACTCGAGCTAGCTCGATAATATTATTGTTAGGCAGTGAGACTGGGGAGATAAATGAAGAGATGAAGACTCGAATCGCCATGGCGGTTGTCATCGCCATACTCTTTTGTTCGGTTGTGGTCCAGGCGGAAACCGCAGGTAAGGTTTTTGAGCTGACGTCTATAAGTACCGTCGTAGTCCTCGCCTATGACAGCAAAGGGGATACCACCGCTTTCGGCAGCGGGGTGGTCTTGTCGGATGGCGTGGTTGCCACCAACTGCCATGTTATCGAAGACGCTGTGCGGCAGGCCGTCCGGTACCGAGAACAAAATTATCCCGCCGTCAAGAAACATACCGATTGGGATCGTGACGTTTGCACCTTGACCGTCTACGGCCTCAAGGCCCCGGCTGTTAAGCTCGGCAGCACCAAGGGCCAGAAGGTGGGGAAACGGGTTTACGCCGTCGGCGCACCCAAGGGACTGGAACTGACCCTTTCCGAGGGCATCATCTCCAGCCTGCGTTCAATTGAAGGCGGCCAGTACATACAGACCACCGCCCCCATCTCCCCCGGCTCCAGTGGCGGCGGTCTGTTTGACCGGGATGGCCGGTTGCTTGGCTTGGTCAGCTTTTATCTGGCCGAGGGGCAGAATCTCAATTTTGCGTTGCCGGTGGAGTGGATCTCGGAGTTGCCCGGACGTCATGCGGAAAGGCCAAGCGCTGCAGGCAGGAGTGCATTGATTAGTGGCCGTTATCGGGATAATAGTGATGGTACAGTTACCGATACCACCACCGGGCTGCAATGGATGCGCTGTGCATTGGGGCAGACTTGGCACAATGGTATCTGCACGGGTGAGGCTCAAAACTACAACTGGACAGATGCCATGGCTCAGACCGGGAAGCACCGTTTTGCCGACCATGGCGACTGGCGACTGCCGAGCCTGGAAGAGTTGCACAGCCTGATCTATTGCTCCTCCGGGCGGCAGGTGGCGTTGCGGATTGGTAGCGATGGCATAATGGTGAAGGTTGGGGAGGTATGGCAAGATGGCCAATGTGAAGGCGAGTATCAACGGCCGGCCATTGATCTTGCTGCCTTCCCCAATACCGCCGTGGACTGGTTTTGGTCGTCGTCGCCCTACGCAGGCAGTGCCAGCTACGCGTGGCTCGTCCTCATCGGCAACGGCTATGTTCACTACTACTACAAGAACTCCGACGTCTACAACGTCAACAGCAGAGTCCGGTTGGTGCGCGCGGGACAGTGATTTTGGCCGCGCAGCGGTTTGGCTGATCAGGACAGATGTGTGCGAGGCGTTTTAGGAAGCATCGCCACTGGTTGGAATGCAAATGGAGAAATCGGTCTACACGACATGATCTAAAGATATCGAAATTGCGGTTGTACGTGACAATCAAGGCGAGGAGATGCCATGAAAATTGAATACGACGAAGGGCTCTATCGTGAGATTGCGAGATTTCGAATCAATGACGCCGTGCAGGTATCAAATCGAAAAGGCAGAACACGCACGATTCATATTACGAATATCACAAGACTTACGTGGCATCAATTGCAGCTTCTGGTTTCGGAAGGCGCGGATAGGTTTACGAAGATGGTGCTGCTTTATAGATCGTATGCTTACAAAGAGAAGATTTATAAATCCGCGATTAACGGAGAGCGGCTAACACCTGCCGAAGTGCGTGAGATTGGTGACTACATTAAAATATTTCAGAGCTATGGCTACACAGAGCACCATCAAGTGAATGAGATAATAAGCCAAAATGGCGCTTGGGATCAGTTTCAAACTATTAGGTCCCTGAATGATCATGGGAAACATAAAGAAATTCCTGGTATTCAGCCCAAATATTTTGAGATTGTTTGCAGCATATTAGAAATATCTGGTGGCCCTGGACGTGCTCTTGATAGATATACACCCTACTAGAGAGCTGCCCAACAATCGCATTAAGTCGGATTGCAATTCCGCTGCGCTCCATTGCAACCGCTTATGCGTAGCGTTGAGCCTGTAGGAAAACTCAACTCATTGTAATTTCGACTTTATTTATGTGCGCAAGCACTGTACAATGACTGCAATATCCCGTAACAAAACCGCTTAACTACAGCACAAGGATATTGCACCATGGCCCGCTACAAACCTTACTCGTACGCTCAGGGCAAGTTCATCCCCGTCCACTTCGCCAAGCAGATTCTGCCCGGCACCTTCGAGTACTCCCTGAACCACCTCATCGACCATGAGCTTGACCTGGCCCTGTTCGACGCCCGCTTCGGCAACGACCAGACCGGCGCCACCGCCTACGATCCCCGGATTCTTTTAAAGATCGTGCTCTACGCCTATTCGCGGGGCATTGTCTCCAGCCGAAAGATCGAGCAGGCCTGCCGGGAAAACGTGATCTTCATGGCCCTTTCCGCCGACACCCGGCCTCATTTCACCACCATTGCCGATTTCATCGCCACCATGGACAAGGAGATCATCCACCTGTTCCGGGATGTGTTGCTGGTCTGCGACGACCTGGGCCTGATCGGCAAGGAGATGTTCGCTATCGACGGCTGCAAGATGCCTTCGAACGCCAGCAAGGAATGGAGCGGCACCAGGGCGGATTTCGAGAAAAAGGCGACCAAGCTGGAGAAGGCCATAGCGCACATCATCACCACTCACCGGGAACACGACCGGAAGCAAACGGATAAGGATATCGTTGCCAGGGAAGAGCAGTATGTGGAAACCCTGCGGAATCGGGCCAAGAAGATCCGGGAGTGGTTGAAAGACAACGACGACAAACCGGGCAAAACCGGCAAACCGAAGAAGAGCAACATCACGGACAACGAATCGGCCAAGATGAAGACCTCCCATGGCGTGATCCAGGGCTACGACGGGGTGACCACCGTGGACGGCAAGCACCAGATCATCGTGCATGCCGAGGCGTTCGGCGAGGCCCAGGAGCATGATCTCCTGAAGCCCATGGTGGACGGAACCAGGGCGAACTTTCAGACCATCGGCAAGAATGAGGATGTTTTCACGGAAGCAAAACTCTCGGCGGACAGCGGCTTTCACACGGAAGAGAACATGAAGATGCTGTCTGACGAGGAGGTGGACGCCTATGTGGCGGACAACCTTTTCCGGAAGCGCGACCCCCGCTTTGTCGGTGCCGACCGATACAGGGAGCGGCACCGGAAGGAGCGGGCAAAACTGACGGGAAGAAGAAATGGTCTGTTTTCAACCGCCGACTTTGTTTTCCCCGAGGATCTGAGCTACTGCCTCTGCCCGGCAGGAAAACGTTTGTACCGCAGCGGCAACAATGTCGTGATCAGAAATTTTCTGGCGACCAAATTCAAGGGGCCGGAGTCGGCTTGTGTTCCCTGTAAGCTCCGCACGCAATGCCTTCGGCATCCCGAGCGGACGAAAATCAGGCAGGTGGCCTACTTCCATGGTCGATCCGCCAAGGGAAAAGAGACTTTCACCGAAAAGATGAAACGAAAGATCGACTCCACCGCAGGTCGAGCCCTGTACAGCATGCGGGTTGCCATCGCGGAACCGCCCTTTGCCAATATCTGCCACATCATGGGCCTGGATCGTTTCACCTTGCGGGGAAAGAGGAAGGTGAATATCCAGTGGAACCTGTTCTGCATCGTCCACAACCTGAAAAAAGTGGCGAGATACGGGCCGAGTTTTGCGTGATCAGCAGGAAAAAGCTGAAACTGTTTGACAATAAAGCGAGTTCTGGCAAAGTAATGGAGCCGGACGACAGGAGCAGGCAAGAAAGAAGCGGGAAACAGAACAGATAAACGGGGAAACCGAACCAAGAGCGGCGAAAAAATCAAACCGCCCTCATTCGGTGAACCTTCCAAAACGGGTTTTCCTACAGACTCGTTGGCCCGGAGCAGTCGGCGCTAGATTACGACAGACCCATCCGCGCCACCTCCCCCGGCACCATCACCTCACACCTGCGCCTGAATCAGGAAACAGCAAGGGACCATGGAATACTTTAACC
>Ga0074195_1000507_pt1 | contig 74194 bp, 64 predicted proteins | sample EPASupsiteHSE623_FD_64525 | JGI IMG/M metagenome (GOLD analysis project Ga0074195, IMG submission 64525) | Bioremediated contaminated groundwater from EPA Superfund site, New Mexico - Sample HSE6-23 | ecosystem: Environmental > Aquatic > Deep subsurface > Groundwater > Contaminated ...
GCCTGCTGTTTTTATTGCTTATTTGCAGGTAATATGATAGTATTGTTTACATAAAAAGTATCGAACTTTTTAATGAATACCATAAAAACTATATCGGCTTGCGCCGCCGCCAAGTGTCGGGGCAAGCCGGATTTTCTTATTGGGGTGGGGGGTGGGAGATGAGAAAGGATAAATGTGCAATAGCACGGCTAATCGTTATGTTTTTTGCGGTAAGTAGTATTATGTTGCCTGTTGCTTCGTCCTATGCTTTTTCAGTTTCAGATTTACTAGGACAGCCTTCTGTTGCCAATGAAACTGATTTGACAAAGGGGATGAATACCGGTAATGGATTCCTAAATAGTTTGCTTGGATTGTTACTGGGAAAATTCGTAGGTAATAGTTTTACTGACAAGACAAAAACTGACGCTGCTGCTGGAATAAACAGCCCGACCTCTAAAGAATTTGTGGGGTTTTATGCTGAGTGGTGGGGGGAAGACACTTCTTCTTATAATTCAATGGTAAAAAACGCCGATGCTATTAAAACAATTGCGCCATTTTGGGCAACATTGCAGGCCGATGGCACTGTGAGTGACCGCGGAGGCAATAATCACGAAACAGTGATTAAGACTGCTCACCAGAAGAATATGTCAGTGTTGCTATTGGTTAATAATGCTAAACAGGAGGGCAATACACCTCCGGTTCATACCGTATTGACAAATCCGGCACTTAGGACTAACGCAATTGACAACTTTGAGGCTTATATCAAAAAGTATGGTCTTGATGGTATCAATGTTGACTTTGAAATGGTACCTGCTGAGGACCGGGATAATTTGACAGCGTTTATGCGCGAACTTTATCTTAGGTTCAAACCGCAAGGGTATATTGTGTCAATTGACGTATTTCCCAAACAGAATGAAACTAACGATGTAGCGGCTGCTTATGATTATGCTGAACTTGCGAAGTATGCTGATAAAATCATGATTATGACTTATGACAATCATGGCATGTGGAGTGGACCAGGCCCCATTGCAGACATTGCCTGGGTGGAAAATAATCTAAAATATGCTCTGAAATTTATCCCTAAAGAAAAATTATTCCTTGGTGTTGCTGCGTATGGTTATGATTGGTCAACTCAAGGAACAGAGTCTTTAGAATATAAAACAATTATTAATTTAGCTCAGCGTTATGGACAAGAAGTACAGTGGGATGAGGCAGCAAAATCGCCATATTTTAGTTATGTTTCGGATGACGGTGCAAAGCATACGGTTTGGTTTGAGAACAGCAAAAGCCTAAAAGAAAAGCTGGCACTCATTACTAAATATGATATTGCCGGAGCCGCCATGTGGAAACTAGGTGAAGAGGATCCCGGAATATGGCCGGTTGTGAGTGAAATGTTTAAGAAGTAAATCCAATAATTATCAACATTAGGAGGTAGCAGTGTATAATAAAAAAATCTTATCAATAATTATGCTTGCAGTTTTGGTATTCAACGTAATTGGTCCGGTACAAGTAAGTCATGCCGCAACTTTAGATAATGTTATTGGTACACTGGCGGCTTCTACGGTTTCAACACCAGACGGTGGTTCAAATGTATTTAGTAAACTATTTAGTTTATTGTTTGATAAAATACTTGGCCCGATATTGAATATTTTTGGTGGTGGCAAGTCGGCAACCTCTCAACCGGAAAACCCGGTTAAAGTAACTCCGCTTCCGACGGAAGGAAATATTATTGACAGTGGTGTGTTACGGGGGAAAGTCATTGTAATTGATCCAGGTCATGGGGGAAGTAATCCAGGTGCCGTAGCAAATGACACCAGGGAAACAGATAATAATTTAGCCGTTAGTCTCAAATTGCGAGACAAGTTAACTAAAGCTGGAGCAAAAGTAGTTATGACAAGAGAGAGTGAACGTACTGTTGCACCTGCAGGGAGTTCATTAGGACAAGAGTTAGCAGCACGGGTTGATATTGCCGAAACTAACAATGCCGATATTTTTGTCAGTGTTCACTCTAACTCAAACCCTGATCCTTCTATATATGGAGCCATGACTTTCTATCCCAGCGGCAAAGCATCTAAATTGGCGCTTGAGGTACAAAACAGTATTATTACACAAACCGGCGCGGTAGATAAAGGTATTTCACCAGCTACGTTTTATGTACTAAGAAACACTTCAATGCCAAGCATTTTAGTTGAAATGGGATTTGTTACTAACACTGGCGAAGCTAAAAGGTTACAAGAGGACAACTACCGCAACAAGATTGCCCAAGGTATATTTAATGGAGTAGTCAAATACTTTACAAACTAATGTTGGTAAAGACAGAGATAGACGGTAATACGGATATCTCTGTTTTTTTCTTTAACAAATTTATGTATAATAGGGAATAGCATATCGAGACAAGGGATAATAGTTTGGTATGAGGCAAAGGAGATTCTATGTATAAAAAATCAGTACTACCTAATGGGATTCGTGTTGTATCTGAAAGTATTCCTTATGTTAAATCGGTAACTATGGGAATATGGGTTGGAACAGGAGCAAGATTTGAGGAAGAGGACAATCATGGAGTGTCTCATTTTATTGAGCACTTAATGTTTAAAGGTACAACCCGGCGTTCGGCCAAAGATATTGCAGAGATGGTTGATGCTGTTGGGGGTCAATTAAATGCTTTCACTGCTAAAGAATGTACTTGCTATTACTTGAAGGTATTGGATTCGCATGCTGATTTGGCAATGGATATTCTTAGTGATATGCTGCTGGCGTCAAAATTTGCTGAAGAAGATATTGAACGCGAGCGCCAAGTTGTGCTTGAAGAAGTACACATGTATGAAGATTCTCCTGAAGAGTTAGTTCATGATATTCATCTTGATGCAGTATGGCCGGTTCATCCGCTAGGACGTAATATTTTAGGTACGACTGATTCAATCGAACAGTTTAACCGAAGTTCGGTAATTAAATATTATAAAGATTTCTATACGCCTGATAATGTGGTAATTGCAGCTGCGGGCAATATAACGCATGATCAGTTAGTGGAACTTGCCAATCGTTATTTTAGTGAGTTAAAAGGAAAAAAGAGAAAGTTCAATATAACAACGCCAACATATGCCCCGACAAGAACCGTTATTAATAAGGATTCTGAACAAGTGCATATATGTCTGGGAACAACTAGTGTTCCCCAGGACAATCCTCTATTATATCCGACGTATATTTTTAGCAATATTTTGGGCGGGGGAATAAGTTCGAGATTATTCCAGTCTGTTCGTGAAGAACGAGGCCTGGCTTACTCCATATATTCCTATCAAAATAGCTACAAAGATGCCGGATTGCTTACTATATATGCTGGAACTCGTCCGGGAAATGTAAATCAGGTTTTGGAGCTTGTTATAGGAAATTTAAAAGAGTTTAAAAGTAAAGGTATTACGGAACAAGAACTAGTTAAGGCCAAAGAGCAAATAAAAGGGAGCTTGCTTCTTGGATTGGAAAGTTCGAGCAGTCGGATGTCACGAATTGGAAAAATGGAAGTTGCGTTAGGAAAATTTATTACACTCGACGAAGTTGTGAGTAAAATTGACAGAGTGAGTTTGTCTGATGTCAACCAGTTGATTGAGCAAATGCTTGTTGCAGAAAACTTATGTTTTACTGCGTTAGGTCCTGTCGATTTATCAGATATCAATACTGCTTTTTCTATTTAAAGAGGAGGGTTTTTATGGCAAGAGGTTTTGCGGTTGTTAATCAATATAAAGATTGTGATATAAAGCTTCCTGTTCGCAAGACGGCATGTAGTGCGGGGTATGACATTACTATTGCCCACGATATTACTTTGATACCAGGAAAGGTTGTTTTAGTACCTACAGGAGTTAAAGCCTACATGGAGCAAGACGAATATTTGGGTATCCATATTCGTTCTGGTTTATCAATTAAACATAGTTTAAGCTTAATTAATGGGCAAGGGATCATTGATGCTGACTATTATAATAACGAAGAAAATGAAGGACATATTTTAATTGCTGTTTTTAACCATGGAACAGAGCCTGTAATGCTTACAAAGGGAACTCGGCTAGCTCAAGGAATTTTTTATAAATATTTAAAAACAGATCATGATTGTGTAGAAACTGTTCGTTCAGGGGGCTTTGGGAGTACGGGTCAATAGGACAAGAAGAACTTTTTTCATAACTTCTTCTCAAGTGCCATATACATTTTGTAGAGGCAGGTTGAGGAGGAGCTATTTTGTATACGTGGGCAACCTTGGTGTTGGTAGTCTTGATTATTATGGGGTCTGTTTGGATGCGCGTTTGTGATTTTCGAATATCTTTAGACAATATACCTAAAGTTGAACCCAAGGCATCACCTTTTTCTACGGCCATACAAAATTTAGTAGCTACTGCCGGAGGGGTATATCTTTCTTTAGTTATGATCGTATCATTCTTAAAGCTTGATATACCTGAAAAGATAACTATCAGTATAATTGCATTTGATCCTTTGGCAATGACGGCTGTTGTAGTAGCGGTCATTCAACCTTTTTTTTATTGGATATTTGATTTGATAGTGAGTAGGTGGAATTCGTGCGGATAAGTGAAATGGCTGGTAAAGAAGTTATTAATTTGGGAGATGGCGCACGTCTGGGTATTGTTGGAGAATGTGAGCTTACATTTGATAGCCGCTCTGGAATGATAGCTGGATTAATACTGCCCCAACGGAAATCTTTATTTAATTTTTTAGGTGATAATCAGATAGTTACAATACCGTGGAACTCAATTAAGCGTATAGGGGATGAAATTGTTATTGTTGACTTAAATAATGCTTATGAGCGCATGTATTCGAGATGATTTGGAATAAAAAGTCTTGTATGGGTCAACCTAACAGTAAACTGTAATTCAGAATAATGTTAGGGGGCTTATTGATGTCAATAACAAACAATTCTACAGACGCTATGCAAGGAAATACTAATAATTCGGCAACTACTCAAGTTGCTGGTCAGCAAGGGAATGCGGTAATAACTAGCTATGCAAATGCTCAATCGCAAACTGCAGCAAACTCTCCAACGCAAAACATGGGATCAGCTGCCCAATTGTCATCATCTGTATCGCAAACCGGTAACCAGGGAGCAAAAAGCGTAATTGGTGTGTTTAATTCCCGCGCTAATGCTGAGCAGGCGGTAAATGTTCTTAGAACCCAAGGCTTTACTACAGAAGAAATAAATATTGTATCAAAAAACAAGAAACAGCAGGGCCAAGATAGTGAATATTTTGAGGATGACATTACTGATGGGGCTTTAACCGGCGGAACGTTAGGCGGTATAGGCGGATTGCTGTTAGGGGCCGGTGCATTAGCTATTCCAGGAGTTGGTCCTGTAATTGCTGCAGGGCCAATAGCGGCTGCTTTAAGTGGGGCAGTTGCGGGTGGTATTGCAGGTGGTCTTATTGATTGGGGTATTCCTGCTGAAGCAGGAAAACGTTACGAACAGCAAGTCGCTCAGGGCGGGATTTTGGCAATAATCCGTTCTGATGCAGCTAAATCAAACCAAGCTGCTCAAGTCTTGCGTCAGAACGGGGCTAAGGACGTTGAAATTCACGTATTGAGATAAAAGTTTCTGTATAAATGCAGTTTGGTATGCCAGTTTTTCAATATTTATTGACAATACGGGAACCTTTGGTATAAAATGTGTATAAAATAAATAAGCAACATCCTGTAAAGGATGAAGTAGAGGTGCGGGAGTCAAGAGTACTTTCAGTGAGAGTGGAATCGATGAACTGAAAGGAAAGGGGTAACCGCCGAAGTAAGAAAGAAGGCCAAATCTTCTTACTGGTTTTACATCGAATAGATGTGAGACTGTCACCATTACTTGGTGGAGCGCTATCTCATCTGGTCCAGGGACGATATATACATATATTATATATTTTCCTAAGGTCAGATAATGCTGTTTTGGCAGCTGGTGAGAAAGACGCTCACCGGCTGCTTTTTATTTAGGAAAGTGTAATTTCCGGCTAAAATGCTTAGACTCCATAAGGGTATAACGGTCTTACTGGTTTTGAAAAGAACCGGTTTAAGATAGGAGATTTTCTTAATTAAACAGGAGGTGGCTGCGCTTGATTAGAGTAATGGTGTGTGGCGCTTATGGCAAAATGGGGAAAGAAGTGTTACGGGCAGTTCATAATGACCCGAACTTAAGTGTTGTCGGAGCAGTAGATATAAATTCCGACTTTGCTGATGTAGGAGATATTATTGGCGCAGGAAAAACAGGTGTAACGGTTGGGAATGATTTAGTAACTGTTATTAATGAAACAAAGCCACAGGTTATGGTTGACTTTACTAATCCGCAATCGGTTCTTAACAATATTAAAGTTGCAATAAAAAATGGTGTTTGCCCGGTTGTCGGGACTACAGGCTTGACAGATGCTAATGTGGATGAAATCCGTCAACTTTGCGCATCTTCTAAGGTCAATGCCATTATTTCACCTAACTTTGCTATCGGTGCTATTTTAATGATGAAACTTGCCCAGGAGGCTGCTAAATATCTACCACATGTTGAAATTATCGAAATGCATCACGATCAAAAATTGGATGCTCCCTCCGGAACAGCGCTTAGGACTGCTGAATTAATTGCAGGAATAAGGGGAACAATGCAGCAAGGACACCCGGATGAGAAAGAAAAGCTGACTGGTGCACGTGGTGGCGATGTTGCGGGGATTAGATTGCACAGCGTGCGGTTACCTGGTTATGTAGCGCATCAAGAGGTTATTTTTGGCGGATTAGGGCAAACACTTACGATTCGTCATGACTCGATATCCAGAGAATGCTTTATGCCAGGAGTAGTGCTAGCATGCAAAAAAGTACTGACTGTTGACGGACTGATTTTTGGTCTTGAGCATATAATGGGCTAAAGTTATGCAAGAGATGAGGATAACGTTTATAGTATAGAATGGAGGAATAATTTACATGAAAAAGCATAATGTTGCAATTTTAGGGGCAACTGGAGCGGTTGGTCAAGAATTTTTAAAACTTATCGAAGAACGCAATTTTCCATTTAATGAGTTAAAGTTATTAGCGTCTGAACGATCTGCGGGAAAGACCATCCACTTTATGGGGAAAGATTACATAGTTGAAGAAGCAACACCTGATTCGTTTAATGATGTACAGATTGCTTTATTTGCAGGTGGATCAATCAGTAAAACGTTAGCTCCGGAAGCTGCAAAACGGGGTGCAGTTGTTATTGATAACTCTAGTGCTTTCCGTATGGATCCGGAAGTACCGCTAATTGTCCCAGAAGTAAATCCAGAGGCCATAAAAAAACATAAAGGGATTATCGCCAACCCTAACTGTTCAACAATAATTATGGTTATGGCATTAAAACCTTTGTATGATGCTGCAAAAATTAAACGGGTAGTTGTTTCCACTTATCAAGCTGTTTCAGGTGCCGGTAAAGAGGGTATTGATGAACTGACCGACCAAGTTAAGGCTATTGCGGAGAATCGACCGGTGGAAGCTAATATTTTACCAAGTGCCAGTCTGCCTAAACATTATCAAATAGCTTTTAATCTTCTGCCGCACATTGATGTGTTTGTTGAAGATGATTACACCAAAGAAGAAATGAAAATGGTAAATGAAACACACAAGATACTTGATGATTACACTATCGGCATAACCGCGACAACAGTTAGGGTACCGGTATATCGGAGTCATTCTGAATCAATAAATGTAGAATTCAATGGTCCACTTTCCCCGGAAGAAGCAAAGCAAGTTTTAGCTAAATTCCCCGGTGTTATTGTACAAGATAACCCGGAAGAGATGCTGTATCCGATGCCACTATATACTTCAGACAAAAATGAAGTGTTTGTTGGCAGGATTCGTCCGGACAAGAGTGTGCCTTATGGGCTAAACCTTTGGGTAGTTGGTGACCAAATTAGAAAAGGGGCAGCGCTTAATGCTGTGCAAATTGCCGAATATATGATTGAGCATAATTTAATTTGAGGTGTACAAAATGCGAATAATTGTCCAGAAGTTCGGGGGAACGTCGGTCGCGTCTCCTGAAGTGCGGGAACTTGTACTGCGCAAGATTGAGAAAGCTCGGGAGCAAGGGTTTAATCCGGTAGTTGTAGTATCGGCTATGGGGCGTCAAGGAGCTCCCTACGCCACAGATACATTAATTGGCATTGCTCGCTCAGCAAATAGAAATATTGCTGCCCGCGAACTTGATCAAATTATGTATTGCGGCGAAATGATTTCTGCTGTAATTATGGCCGGTACACTGCAGGCCGCTGGTATGGACGCAGTAATGTTAACAGGAGGGCATGCGGGAATTATTACAGATGATAATTTTACTGATGCCCGTATCCTAAAATGTGATGCTACACGATTATTTAGCCTTTTGAAGCAGGGGAAAATACCTGTAGTATGTGGTTTTCAGGGGATGACCAGTGAAGGCGAATTTACCACATTGGGACGAGGCGGCAGTGATACAAGTGCATCAGCCTTGGGTGCGGCGCTAAACGCTGAGATGGTAGAAATCTACACCGATGTTGATGGCATTATGACCGCAGACCCCAGAATTGTTGACAATGCCAAAATTCTTGATTGTATAAGTTATGGTGAAGTATGTCAACTAGCTCATCAAGGTGCTAAGGTTATTCATCCACGTGCAGTTGAAATTGCTATGCAGAAGAATATTCCTCTTATAGTTAAATCAACATTTTCTGAAGCACCTGGCACGCTTATTACCAACATCGCCAAAGAAGATACTGATGGGGCAGCCGTAATTGACCGTGTTGCCACTGGTGTAACTTATCTGAATAATATTGTTCAGGTTAAAATCCAACTGGCTGATTCGATGGGAACTGATGCGAGTTTTAAGGTATTCAAAACAATGGCGGATAATGGTATTAGTGTAGATTTAATTAATGTTCATCCGGGTCAGATTATGTTTACTATCAGTGCAGATTATGCTGAAAAAGCAGCTGTGCAACTAAAAAAACTAGAATATAACTTTGACATATTGGCAGATTGTGCGAAAGTTTCTGTAGTAGGTGGCGGAATGCGTGAGGTGCCAGGAGTGATGGCTAGCTTTATTGAGGCATTAGCGCGTAAAGGAATTGCTATTCTCCAGACAGTAGACTCGCACACCTCTATTTCTGTATTAGTACAACAAAATGATGTGGGCGCTGCAGTTAAATCACTTCATGAGAAGTTTGGTTTGTCTGGTGACTAACCTTCAGAGGGATACCCCACTGAAGCTAAGTCTGCTTTACCAAAATTAAATAAGGGGAGAGAGTAATGAGGAATTTCGGGCAAGTCTTAACCGCGATGGTAACCCCGTTTAATTCTGACTTTAGTGTAAATTATAGTGAAGCGGCTAATTTGGCGAAATATCTTGTAAATAACGGTTCTGATGGAGTGGTTGTTGCTGGCAGTACAGGTGAAGCGGCCACGTTAACTAAAGAGGAAAAGCTGACCTTGTTCAAAGTGGTAATGGAGGCTGTGGGTGATAAGGCTACTGTCATTGCTGGTACCGGATCCAATGATACTCGGGCTTCCATTGAGTTAACGAAAGAGGCCGAAAAGATAGGTGTGCATGGAGCGATGCTTGTTGGGCCTTACTATAACAAGCCGCCCCAAGAAGGCTACTATCAGCATTTTAAAGCCATTGCTGACTCTACGGCTCTACCGCTTATTGTATATAATGTCCCAGGACGTACCGCTTCTAATATATTACCAACCACCATTGCGCGTTTGGCCGAGATTGCGAATATAGTTGCAGTTAAAGAAGCAAGCGGGAGTTTAGATCAGGTTTCGGAAATTATCCGTACAACCCCAAAGGAGTTTTTAGTGTATAGCGGAGATGACGGCTTGACTTTGCCGCTATTATCTGTAGGAGGATGCGGCGTAATTAGTGTAGCTGCACATGTTGTAGGAAAACGAATGAAAGAGATGATTACTGCTTTTTTTGCAGGTGATAGGAATAAAGCAGAGTTAATACATCGTGAACTTATACCATTCTTTAAAGTTATTTTTGTGACTACCAATCCAATACCAATCAAAAAAGCTGTGAATATGCTTGGAATAGATGCTGGACCAGTACGGTTGCCGTTAGTGCCTCCTACTGCTAACGAAGTAGAACAATTAACTAGGGTAATGCAATCCCTTGGTGCTATAAGCTAAAGCATTGACCGGCAGCTGGTGCTGCCGGTTTTTGTATGTCTCAACGATATTTGCATATAATATTGCCGAGCGAGCACTACCACTTGTTGTCAGGGGGTATTAAATAGGTTATAATTATTCACAAGTGGGCAGTACGGCCGGTTTTATTTAATGGTTTTATGAACGGGCGTTTACAACTTATTTTAACTAATTTCAAGATTTTGGAGGTGTATGTTTTTTTGGCGCGACAACAAAACAAAATACAAATAATTCCCTTGGGCGGTATGGGGGAAATTGGGAAAAACATGACGGTTATCCGGTACGGTGATGAGATAATCGTAATTGATGCTGGTCTAATGTTTCCCGAAGATGATATGTTAGGTATTGATCTGGTAATACCTGACATTAGTTACTTGTTGGATAATCGAGATTTGGTTAAGGCCATTGTGCTGACGCATGGACACGAAGATCATATTGGTGCATTGCCATATATATTAAAGCAACTTAATGTACCTGTATATGGCACTCGCTTGACACTGGGAATATTAGAAGGCCGGTTAAAGGAACACAATGTTGCCGCTGATTTGCATGCTGCTAAACCGGGTGACCAAATTCAAATTGGCAATTTTAAAGTAGGCTTTATTAGGGTAAGTCATAGTATCGCTGATGCAGCTGCTTTATCAATAAAAACGCCTGCTGGGGTAATTGTTCACACTGGTGATTTTAAACTTGATCAAACACCGGTTGATGGAAAAGTCATGGATTTTTATAAGTTCGCTGAACTAGGAGACCAAGGGGTATTAGTACTTTTAGCCGATAGTACCAACGCTGAGCGGCCAGGTTATACGCAGAGTGAAAAATCAGTGGGTTGTACCTTTGATGAAACTTTTCGTAATGCACGGGAACGCATTATTATTGCTTCTTTCTCTTCCAATATTCACCGAATTCAACAGGCTATCGACACTGCATGCAAGTATCGCCGTAAGGTAGCTGTGCTTGGGCGCAGCATGCTCAATGTCATTAACATTGCGTTAGAATTAGGCTATTTGAATGTGCCTGAAGGTGTGATTATTGATGTTGATGAAATCAATAATTATCCTGCGTCCGGAATTGTAATTTTGACAACTGGCAGTCAAGGTGAGCCTATGTCGGCATTAACCAGAATTGCTATGTCTGATCATAAGAAAGTAGAAATTGTTCCAGGAGATACTGTAATTATTTCGGCCACACCGATACCTGGAAATGAGAAATTGGTTTCACGCACGATAGATTTTCTTTTTCGGCAAGGTGCTGAGGTCGTGTATGAGTCGACTTCCGGTATTCATGTTTCCGGGCATGCTAGTCAAGAAGAACTTAAATTAATTCATAATCTGATACGTCCCAAATTTTTTATTCCTGTGCATGGTGAATATCGTCATTTAATCAAGCATTCCCAATTGGCACAAGCCGTAGGGATGCCGAAAGAAAACATTTTTATAGCTGAAAATGGACAAACATTGGAATTTACTGCGGAAAAAGGGACAATAACAGGAAAAGTTACTTCTGGTAATGTTTTGGTTGATGGTCTTGGTGTTGGTGATGTTGGCAATATTGTTCTTAGGGATCGCCGGCAACTTTCGCAAGATGGGATATTAATTATTGTCGTGACAATGGATAAACAACTTGGACAAGTTGCTGCTGGACCAGATATTGTTTCGCGTGGCTTTGTTTATGTGCGTGAGTCTGAGCAACTCATGGATGAAGCAAAAGAACGAGTAAGGCAGGCTCTGGAAAAATGTGAGCTAAATGGTGTTACAGAATGGGCAACTATTAAATCAAATGTTCGTGATACGCTTGGTAAATATTTATATGAACGCACGCGACGCCGGCCAATGATTTTACCTATTATTATGGAAGTCTAAATAAGACGCCTTGGGCCAAACTGAAATTAACAGTTTGGTAAGCTAAGGCTCTTTTACTTTGCCGCTATATATAATTTTCGGCTAGAATTCAGGCGGCACATAAACGCAGTTTCAAGTAAGTGGTCAATTAATTAAAGTATGAAATCTTTTTCAGTGATAATACTAAGTATGATAAAAAATGACTGTATAGATAAAAGCTGGAGGGATATTCATATGATAGTTAACGATAATCCGGTTGTTGCTCCTCCGGGGAATAACCCTGAAGAACCGCAGATACATCCAACCCCGAGTACTGCTCCGAAGAAAAGCAGACAAGCTCATAAAGGGGGAGCAGCCGAAAATATTCAGGAGCTAGGTGTAACAGAAGTACCGACAGCAAAGAGTAATATTCATGTTATGACTATAATTGGCCAAATAGAAGGCCATATGGTGCTACCGCCCCAAAATAAAACGACAAAGTACGAACATATTATGCCGCAAATTGTAGCAATTGAGCAGTCCGGCGAAATTGATGGCTTACTATTGGTGTTGAATACTGTAGGTGGTGACGTTGAAGCCGGTTTAGCAATTGCTGAGATGATTGCCAGTATGTCTAAACCTACGGTTTCAATAGTATTGGGCGGCGGTCATAGTATTGGGGCACCTATTGCCGTTTCTGCATCATGTTCATTTATTGTAGAAAGTGCAACCATGACAATTCATCCGATTCGGCTTACTGGGTTAGTGATTGGCGCGCCAAGTTCCTTTGACTATCTTGAGAAGATGCAAGAACGAGTTAATAAATTTGTTGTGAGTCATTCAAATATCAGTGAGAAGAAATGGAAAGAGTTATTGTTTAAAACTGGTGAATTGTCTAGGGATATTGGTACTTCTGTGGGAGGAAGAGATGCTGTAAAATACGGGCTTATAGATGAGATAGGCGGCGTATCACAGGCGATAGACAAATTGCAGGAACTGATTACTGCACATAAAGCGCATAAAGAAAATAAGGGGCTGAAGCAATAATGATTCTTTGGACAATTGTTCCGGAAGAAGCAATATTTGCTGAAAACGTTCAGCCTGCAGTTTATGAAGAGATGCAATATTTAGGACAAAAGGTTATAGTGGAAAAACTGTCGCAGAATCAATTTCGTGTTGTGCGATTACTTACAACAGTTCCAGACGATTACCTTCGCAATGAATTACAACCAGGAACGGTTATAATATGCAAACCTATTATTGAAGCGCTCTCATAAGAGAGCGCTTTCCTAGTCCAACAGAAATTATAACTGAATTTTTATTGTTAAAGTGTAGCTGCTGGCTAATAGTTTCCTTAAGCTTGACTTGAACTGGTTTTCTAATCTAAAGAGACAGATAAAATAAAGGAATTTTTATTATTACGTAGAACAAAATAGTGTTAGAGGTGGTTTGCTTTGCCTAAATGGTTGAACCATTTAACTCCTGAATTACGACATGAATTGTTTGGCATTACAATGGTTACAGGAGGAATTTTAGCATTAATTAGTCTGATCGGATTAAATGTCGGTCCAATTGGATTATTTATATCAAAAATACTGAAGTATACTTTCGGAATTGGTGCTATAATTGTTCCGTTAGTATTTTTTATAATTGGCCTAAAGTATATTGTGGCAAAGGGGTCAATTAGTTATTCTGTTAAGTTCTGGGGTTTATTGCTTTTATATTTTGTAGTTTTAGCAATTTATCATCATATTAGGATTCCGGTTGGGCATGAAATTTTTCCTGAAAGTTTGGTTACAGGTGGAGGATTAACCGGTGGAATGACACTTTTTTCTCTGCGCAAGCTATTTGGGGTACATGGCTCAATTATCTTGCTTTCGGCACTATTCCTTTGTGCAGTTTTGATGACTACTACATGGTCATTGGCCAAAACACTACTGCAAGCAAAAAGTAAAGCCGTCGAAAGTATGGTTTCTGCAAAGGAAGCTATTGCTGCTTCGGCAGAAACAATTTTTGCAGAGCAAGAAGATGTGGAAAAACAGCCAAAATTCTATGATCAGCAACGTGATAATAGGTCTGAATTCACCGTGCAGAAGTTTGAAAAAGAAAGCAGCATTGCGCCGAGCAATGAGCTTGAGCCTGTTAGGCCTCAGGAACGGCTGCCCAAGCAGACTATAACAGTAAATAAAGAAGTGGCTGAGAATAATAGTGGTTATAAATTACCGCCTGTTTCATTATTAAAAAAACCGAATCGTCCACGTTTCGCCAAAGTACCTAAAGAGGTTGCCGACAATGCGCGGATACTTGAACAGACACTTGATAGCTTTGGAGTTAGTGCTAAGGTTATTAATACTTGCCAGGGCCCAACGGTTACTCGGTATGAATTAGAACCTGCCCCAGGCGTGAAAGTAAGTAAAATAGTGAATTTAGCAGACGATTTATCGCTTAAACTCGCATCGTCAGGTGTGCGAATTGAGGCACCTATTCCAGGTAAGGCAGCTATAGGTATTGAAGTTCCAAATAAAGAATTATCTGGTGTTGCTTTACGAGAAGTTTTGGAAACTGATGAGTTTCAAAAAAACGCTTCTAGTTTGACAGTGGCTCTGGGAAAAGACATTGCCGGTCAACCAATTATGGCTGATTTGGCCAAGATGCCGCATTTATTAGTGGCTGGTGCAACTGGTTCTGGGAAAAGCGTTTGTATTAATACGTTAATTACAAGTATCTTGTTTAAAACTCGTCCAGATGAAGTTAAATTAGTACTTATTGATCCTAAGATGGTTGAATTGTCGAACTACAACGGTATTCCACATTTGCTGACTCCTGTTGTAACCGATGCTAAGAAAGCTGCATCTGCTTTAAACTGGGCAGTGCAAGAGATGGAACGCCGCTATGAAGTGTTTGCCACAACTGGAGTGCGAGATATTACTCGCTATAATGAACTGAATCCTGATGGTCGGCTGCCATTAATATTGATAATTATAGATGAGCTCGCTGATTTAATGATGGTAGCGCCTGTCGATGTAGAGGATGCTATTTGCCGTCTGGCACAGAAGGCAAGAGCTGCTGGCTTGCACCTGGTACTTGCTACACAACGTCCTTCTGTTGACGTTATAACCGGAACGATTAAAGCTAACGTGCCTTCACGTATTTCCTTTGCGGTTTCCTCGCAGATCGACTCACGTACTATTTTGGATATGGCTGGAGCTGAAAAGCTGTTAGGTAAAGGCGATATGCTGTTTTATCCTGTTGGCGCTTCTAAGCCTATCAGGGTACAAGGAGCTTTCATTGCAGACAGTGAGGTTGAGGATTTAGTTATCTATATTAAAGAACAGGCTGAGCCTGAGTACAATGAAGGTGTTACTACTGTTGAGGCATGTACTGACGCTAAGACCGAATCTGCTACTTTTGAGGATGAACTTTTGGAAGAGGCAGTCCGTATGGTGTTAGAAACAGGACAAGCGTCTGTATCCATGTTGCAGCGAAAATTTCGTGTTGGTTATACGCGAGCAGCCAGGCTAATTGATACTATGGAAGAAATGAAAATTGTTGGCCCTAATATAGGTAGTAAAGCACGAGAAATAACTATGACGTCAGAACAAGTATTTTCGAGATATTTTAAAAAATAAATTTGCTTTATGCTTATGGCATTTTATACAGGGCAGAATAGTAGTGGTGATTGAATTTGCATAACATAATCAGGTTAGAAGAAGCTGTAGAAGTAGATAAAACTGTTTTTATTGATGTGCGCTCACCTGTAGAATACGAAGGCGGACATATACCGGGGGCTATGAACATTCCTTTATTTGATGATGAGGAACGAGCTCAGGTAGGAACAATATATAAGCAAGTGAGCGTCGAAGAGGCTAAGCAGTTGGGCTTATCTTATGTTTCAGCAAAACTACCGGATATTATTGAACGAATTCGCCAGCTTGCCAAAGAAGATCAAAAAGTTATTGTATATTGTTGGCGGGGCGGAATGCGCTCTAAATCAATAGTGAGCGTACTGGAGATGATGGGGATTTCAGCGGCACAGCTTGTAGGAGGCTACAAGGCGTACCGTCAGTATGTTCTAGACAAGTTAAGAGGGTTTGAAGTTAGACCTCAAATTATTGTGCTATGCGGATCAACTGGAACTGGAAAAACATTAATTATAAAGCAGCTGGCAAACTATAATATTCCAGTAATCGATCTTGAATATTTAGCTAATCACAGGGGATCGGTTTTTGGGCAAATTGGGTTAGGAAAGTCGGCAACAGCCCAGAATTTTGACGCAAACTTGCTTGTTGAACTTGATAAATTAAATAATAGACCATATATAATTGTAGAATGTGAAAGTAAACGTATTGGCAATGTATATCTGCCGGAATGTCTATTTAATGCTATGAATTCTGGTAAAAAAATACTGTTGTCCTCAAATGTAGAAGTAAGAGTAGACAGGTTGATAGAAGAGTATTTAGATGTTTATAGTGTTAATAGTAGTGCCATAATTAACAGTATTGAATCTTTGCGCAGACGTCTTGGAAACAAGAAGACTAGTACCTTGATCGAGGATTTTACAGCAGGAAAGATTCGGGCGGTTGTTGAGACTTTGCTCGTAGAGTATTATGATCCAATGTATGGCTATGAGAAAGCAGATAAGGCAGATTATGATTTAGTAGTAAACGCTGAAAATGTAGAGCAAGCGACAGAAACGATAATCCAATACTTACAACAGTTTGGGAGGTAGTTGTTTTGCAAACAGTAGGGGAATTTTTACGCGCTGAACGTTTGAAAAAATCATTATCTATTAAAGATGTTGAAAGTGCTATAAGTATAAGAGCACTTTATCTAAACGCGATTGAAGAAGGTAACTACAATGTAGTCCCAGGGGAAGTATATTTAAAAGGGTTTATCCGTAACTATGCTACTTTTCTTGGTCTTGATTCTCGCGAAGTAATGGACTTATATCGCCAAACTAAAGAACAGCCCAAAGAAAATGAACTTATGGAAACGCCGCAGGAAGTCAAAGCAGTAAAAGTAATCCCGAGTAAGGATGGGGGCAATGGATTGGGGAAATGGCTAACTGCAGGTGTTTTTGCAGCTTTGCTTGCTGGTGGCTTTATTTGGTGGTCGTCAGAAAGCCAGCAACCAGCGCCTGTTCCGCCCAAGGTGACTCAGCAACCACAGCAGAATAAGACCACGCAACAAGGTACACAAGCCGCACCTGCTAATCCACCTGCTCAAACTGGCACTCCAGTAACCCCGGCGGCGAATAAAGTGGTTGTAACTGCTAAATTTAGTGCGCCTTGCTGGACACAAATAACAGCAGATGGAAAAACAATATATGAAGGTACTCCTAAAAATGGAGAATCAATTACTTGGGAAGCAACAGAAAAACTATCAGTCAAATTTGGCAATGCCGGTGTTGTTGATTTAGTATATAACGGCAAACCTGTGGGAAAACTTGGTGGTAACGGTGACGTTATTGTCAAAACCTTTACAGTGTCAGGAATTATACAATAGGAATGAGGTAAGTTTAGCAGTATGTCCGATTTTTTACCAATGACTAAGGATGATATGGCCCAACGTGGCTGGGAACAGTTGGATTTTCTTTTTGTAAGTGGGGATGCTTATGTCGATCATCCTAGCTTTGGGCCTGCAATTATTTGCAGGTTGCTTGAAAAATACGGTTATAAGGTAGGAATTATTGCACAGCCGGATTGGCGTTCAACTTCCGATTTTAAACGCCTAGGGAAGCCGCGATTAGGAATATTAGTCTCGGCAGGCAATCTTGATTCTATGCTTAATAAGTTCACTGCAGCTAAAAAATATCGTAGCACAGATAATTATTCGCCCGGCGGCCAGGCTGGACTTAGGCCGGAACGGGCGACAATTGTTTATTGCAACAGAATAAGGGAAATTTGGAAGCACACTCCGCTTATTATTGGTGGAATCGAAGCGAGTCTCAGGCGATTTGCTCATTATGATTATTGGTCAGATAATGTACGTAGATCTATTGTAATTGACAGTCGGGCAGATATGCTGATTTACGGTATGGGTGAAAGTCAGATAAAAGAGCTGGCTGCCCACTTAGCGGCAGGTATTCCGATTAACACTATTCGGAATATACCAGGAACATGTTATCCGTCTGAATCAGTTGAACATCTATGGGACTATATTGAAACACCTAGTTATCAGGATGTTAGTACAGATAAAAAGCTGTTTGCACAAGCCTTTAAAACCCAATATGAAGAACAGGATCCTATCCGCGGAAAGACCATAGTTCAGGAGCATAACGGACAGTATGTTGTGCAAAATCCTCCGGCTATGCCGCTGACAACTACAGAAATGGATGAAATATATGATTTGCCATATGTGCGGACATATCATCCCTCTTACATAACGGCTGGAGGCATTCCGGCTATTCAAGAAGTAAAATTTAGTATCATTAGCCACCGGGGATGTTATGGCAGTTGCTCTTTTTGCGCATTATATGCTCATCAGGGGAGAATCATTCAAAGCCGTAGTCAAGAGTCGATATTAAGAGAAGTTGACCAGATTGTTAAACTTCCTGATTTTAAAGGTTATATTCATGATGTTGGCGGCCCGACAGCTAATTTCCGTCATCCTGCCTGTGAACAGCAGGCAGAAAGAGGGACTTGCCGCGGTAAGCAGTGTCTGTTTCCTAATGCATGCAAGAATTTAAATACAGATCACCATGAGTATCTAGAATTGCTTAGAGCCATTCGACAAGTTCCCGGAATAAAAAAAGTCTTTGTTCGCTCTGGTTTGCGATATGATTATTTACTAGCTGCCAATGACAAAGAGTTTTTGCGAGAATTGTGCGAGCATCATGTTAGTGGACAGTTAAAAATAGCTCCGGAGCATATTTCACCTAAAGTTACTAAATTGATGGGCAAAGCCGGAAAAGATGTCTACTTGAGATTTAAAAAGGTTTATGAAGAAGTTAATGAAAAGATGGGGAAAAAACAATATTTAGTGCCCTATTTTATGTCTAGTCATCCGGGTGCCAGTCTCAAAGAAGCCGTAGAAATGGCCGAGTTTCTCCGTGACTCCGGTGATCGTCCTGAACAGGTGCAAGACTTTATTCCAACTCCGGGAAGTCTGTCAACCTGTATGTATTATACCGGGATTCATCCGCTTACAGGGGAAAAGGTTTATGTTGCAAAAAGTTCACATGATAAAAGCTTACAACGAGCGTTATTGCAGTATCGTGATCCTAAAAATTACAACCTGGTTTATGAAGCACTTGTCAAAGCAGACCGCAAGGATTTAATTGGCTATGAACCGAAGTGTTTAATCAGACCACCACGTGATAAGCAGTCCCTGGACAGCAGAAAAACAGAGGGAACAAAAAATAAAAATCGGAGATTAAACTCTTCCCGTAGTAAACAACAAAAAAAGAAAACTAGATGAACTAGTTTTCTTTTTTGTTTCCTATGATAACTGAGCTGACACCAAAACTGTCAGGGTTAGTCCTGTATAAAACCAAAAGCCTTGCGGCAGTCTTTAGACAAAAGGTAGATGGCAATTAACCCGTGAGGGATAATGGTAACAACCCCCATAGTCATATTATAGCTAAACATAATTACAAATCCAAGAATAACAGATAATATGGATAAGCCTAACTCGAATAAGCGCGCCCAGCGTTTAAGCTGTAATAGCCCAAAAGCCGGAATCGCGTATAACAATGTAGCGATAAAGGAATTAAGGGCGGCATTTAGGTTGTTGTGGATTAGCCCGTCATAAATGCCAAATGCGTAGCCAATGGCAGTAAGAAATAAAAAAACCACAACAAAAATTAAACGTAGAGTTAAAGCCGGGGGAAAAAAAGAACGTAATGAGAACCTATCTGTCAAAACTAAACAACTCCTTCCTAGCTATATATTGTAGCATAGTACATTACTTTTTAAAATAAGTATGTTCTTGATTAGCAGGGATTTACCCTTGCATAAAGAAGAAATAAAAGGTATAGTATATATGTTTGCCTAAGCTTTTAATTATAGCAACTAGATCTTGCGGAGGAAATTATGAAACGTTATCTGCCATTACTAGTAATACCATTTGTGGTTCTGTTAGTCATTACTGGTACTACTTACCTAATTGGGTATGCAGGTAAACAAAATAAAAGCAGTTTGCCGACGATTACTGTTTATACAACGCTGCCAATTGAACAGATAGACGTGTTAGCTCAAGAATATGAGAAACTTGCAAAAGTCAAAGTGAATATTGCACCATTGACAGAAAAAGATTTATTTACGAAGTTGATGGACGAACCCGGCGGTCCTACGGCAGATGTTATTCTTGCTAACCGCAAAACACTAAAACAGGCCCGGAACAATGCTTTATTAGTACCGTACCAATCAGAATACACTGACGTTATTCCCAATAGATTTCAGGATACAGATGGATACTGGGTGGGCGTTTGGTATGATCCTGTAGTTTTTGCTGTAAATAAAGATTACTTAAAAACTTCTCTGAAAAGACCAGCAAAGTGGTCTGATTTGCCAGGGGATACTAACCAGAGATTTGGCTTGACGGATTTTTTAGCTGCCGATGCTGCCGCCAACTTGTTATACACTTTAGTTGCTGTCAATGGAGAAGACCAGACCATGGAGTTTCTCAAAAAGATTCATCCACAAGTCGTGCAGTATGCCAAATTTCTGGCAACACCAGCTCGAATGGCCAGCATGGGAGAAGTTGATTTGGCGATATCTGTTCGGAGTGAGGCTATGCGTTATGTAAACGATGGTTTTCCTCTGCAGATCATCTACCCTGAAGAGGGGACTGCGTTTTTGTTGACCGGTGTTGGGCTTGTCAGAGGATCTACCCATGCTGATGATGCAAAACGCTTTATTGATTGGCTTACTCAAGAAGAACCAATCTCAATTATGGCACAACATAAATTTCATTTCGTGCCTACAAATGTAGAAACTCGAACATATCATGAATATACCGCTAAAAATATTACGTTGCTTGACCACCATGATATGTATTCGTTTGAACAGCAACATAAAATACTGGATAAATGGGTGCAAGCACGGTTAGGGATAAAATGAGATTTGCCAGATTAAATAGGAGGAAAACGAATGCTTACAGCAGGATTTGTTAGTTTGGGGTGTGCCAAAAACCTTGTGGATACCGAGATTATGTTAGGTATTTTGGCAGATAATAATATACACATTTCAGATAATCCCCAAGACGCCGACATCTTAATAATAAATACATGCGGTTTTATAGATGCTGCCAAAGAAGAATCTATCTCAACTATTATGCAGATGGCTGAGTACAAAAAAGAAGGTAAGTGTCGTGGCGTAATTGTTGCCGGTTGTTTAGGGCAGCGTTATCAGCAGGAATTATTGGACGAACTGCCTGAAGTGTCGGCAATTGTTGGAACTGGTGCCTGGCATCGAATTATGGAAGCGGTTAATGCAGTATTAGTTAACGAACGTGTTTTACTTATTGGCGAAATAGACACTATTTATGATGAAAACATGCGGCGAATTACTACTACTCCAGTTTATAGTGCTTATGTTAAAATCGCTGAAGGGTGCAGTAATTGTTGTTCTTATTGTGTAATTCCGATGGTGCGTGGCAATTACCGCAGTCGTTCGGTAGAATCAATTGTAACAGAAGTAAAAAGACTTGCTGAACAGGGCGTCAAAGAAATTAACCTCATTGCCCAGGATACCACAAGTTATGGTCGTGACCGTTATGATAAGCCGCAATTGACAGCTCTCCTTAAGGAGCTGGTAAAAATCGAAGGCATTATGTGGATTAGGCTGTTATATTGCTATCCCAGATACTTTAATGATGAATTGATAGAATTCATTGCTTGTGAGCCTAAGATTTGTAACTATATTGATCTGCCGTTACAACATGCGGATGATGAAATACTATTGGCTATGAATCGGCATGACACACGGGCCGATATTGAAACATTATTAAAGAAAATTCGCGCAGCAATTCCGGGGGTTGCCATTCGTACTTCGTTTATTGTTGGTTTTCCTGGAGAGACAGATAAACATTTTGAATCACTGAAGAACTTTTTGCTTGAACAAAAGTTTGAACGAGTAGGCATATTTACTTATTCCCAAGAAGAAGATACGCCTGCCGGAAGTATGGAAGACCAAGTGCCAGACAACGTCAAAGAGGAACGATACCATGAACTTATGTCTTTGCAATGTCGAATTTCCGAAGAATTGAATCATGACATGGAAGGCAAGATGTTGACTGTATTAATCGAGGGACAGAGTAAGGAACAGCCTAATGTTGCATTTGGTAGATCCTATCGTGAAGCACCTGATGTAGATGGATGTATTTATGTCGAAAATGCACCAGGTGTATTGCCGGGTGACATTGTTCAAACAGAAGTTATACAGGGGTTCACCTATGATTTATTAGCCGAAAGAAAGTTAGAGAGTGACTGCGAATAATATAAATCCAGGATTAAAAATAGTAGAGACTATCAGGCTCTGCTATTTTTTACATTGCTAGAAAGGAATTACTAATTTATGACGCGAATGAATTAATGTTAGGAGGAATCAGCTATGATTATTGAGATAGTAACTACTGGAACGGAACTGCTTTTAGGGCAAATTGTAAATTTGAATGCACCATTTCTGGCTGCACGGTTAAATGAGTTGGGTTTCAGTGTATTATATCAAACCACAGTTGGCGATAATCAGGAAAGAATGAAAAGCGTTTTAAAAACGGCATTAGAACGCGCTGACATCGTTATTACAAGTGGTGGACTCGGACCTACACAAGGAGATATAACTAAAGAAGTTACGGCTTCATTGTTTGATAAACCAATGTATTTGCATGAACCAAGTGCAGAACAAATAAAGAAATTCTTTGAACAACGTCGTTTATGTATGACTGATAATAATTTGCGGCAGGCTATGATGCCGGAAGGGGCGCAAATTGTTGAAAATACTTGTGGAACAGCACCAGGTGTAATTATAGAGGATCAAATAACGGAGAAAATAATTATCAATTTACCGGGGCCCCCTCATGAATTAAAAGCAATGTTCGAAAAATCTATTGTTCCATATTTTGCTGTGCGCTATGGGCATCAAGGAGCTATTGTATCCAGAGTTCTTCGTACATATGGTTTGGGTGAATCGGCATTAGAAGAGAGAATTAAAAAATATATAGTAGACCAATCAAACCCAACACTGGCACTACTGGCCAGAAATGGGGAAATCCATGTTCGTATCACGGCAAAAGATGCCAGTGAAACGGAAGCAATACATTTGATTGATGAACTGGAAAGTAAAATTCACCCGTTATTGGACGAGTATATTTTTGGTATTGATGAAGAGACCTTGGAGCGGTCTGTGGGCAGCTTACTGGCAAATAAAAAATTGACAATTGCACTGGCCGAGTCTTGCACCGGCGGGCTTGTTACCAGCCGCCTTACAGATGTCCCCGGTAGTTCACAATATTTAATGGGCTCAATAGTGTGTTACAGCAACGCTGTTAAGGTGCAGCATATTGGTGTTCCTGAAGTAACAATTGCAACAAAGGGTGCCGTAAGTCAAGAAACAGCCGAGTACATGGCTCAAGGCATCAGAAAAGAATTTCATACTGATATCGGAATTGGCATTACAGGTATTGCGGGGCCGGATGGGGCAACAGAAGATAAGCCTGTAGGCCTTGTCTATATTGCTATTGCTGGTGCAGCAGGAATAGTGTGTTATGAGCATTATTTCAATGGAACACGTGCTGATATAAAGCATAGAACGGCATTAACTGCGCTAAACCATGCAAGGCGTTATTTGCTTACTATATAGGAGGTTTTTGTATGAAAGACATAGTGGCGTTATTTGGTAATATTTCTTTGAGTAAAAAAACAGCGGCGGCCATCACCGAGATGGGCTTTGAAGAGCCTTCGCCTATTCAGAATCAGACTATCCCGTTGGTTTTAGCTGGAAATGATGTTTTAGGGCAGGCTCAGACCGGGACTGGCAAAACTGCAGCTTTCGGTATACCTATTATGGAGAGGATAACTGAAAATAAGCAAATTCAAGCGTTGGTGTTAACTCCTACTAGAGAATTAGCTATTCAGGTATCAGAAGAATTGTCTAAAATCGGTAAATTTAAGAGGATAAAGACATTGCCTATTTATGGTGGGCAAGCAATAGAGCGCCAAATTCGGAGTCTCAAGTTAGGTGTGCAGGTAGTTGTAGGGACTCCGGGAAGATTGCTCGATCATATTCGTAGAAACACCATTAAGCTTGATCATGTAAAAATGCTGATTTTGGATGAAGCAGATGAAATGCTAGATATGGGCTTTATTGATGATCTTGAAAATATACTCCAACATGTTCCGGCAGAGCGGCAAACATTATTATTTTCTGCTACTATGCCAGCGGAAATTATGAGTTTAGCCAATAAATATATGAAAGATAGGGTAACGGTAACTATTAGCAAAGAGCAATTGACGGTGCCGCTTATCGATCAAATTTATTATGAAACGCGAGATAAGCTTGATGGACTGTGCCGTGTACTTGACTCGGAAACTGTGGGTAGAGTAATTATTTTCTGCCGAACCAAAAAAGGTGTTGATGATTTGGTTGTTTCACTTTCAACACGTGGTTATATTTCCGATGGTTTGCATGGCGACCTTAGTCAGACGCAGCGTGACCGGGTAATGAAGAAATTCCGTGATGGCAAACTAGATATTCTTATTGCTACTGATGTAGCGGCGCGTGGATTGGATATTGAACATATTACTCATGTAATTAACTATGATATTCCGCAAGACCCCGAATCTTACGTCCATCGTATTGGTCGTACCGGCCGGGCAGGGAAAAAGGGAGTTGCCATTACTTTTATTCAACCACGTGAATATAGACAGCTAAAACTTATTGAAAAAGAAGTGAAAACGAGGATTTTACGCCGGCAATTACCATCACCGGCCGATATTCTTGAGCGTCAAACTGAACTCATTAAGGCTCAGCTTACCCAGACTATTGCACGCGGTGGTTTGGATGCCTATAGTGGTATTGTGGCTGATTTAGCTGCAGACTATGATCCGATTGATCTTGCGGCAGCTGCTTTAAAGCTTTTCCAAGAAGGGTATAAAGAACAAGCAGATATTGAAAAGGCTCAATTTGGCAATACCGGCGCCGAACCAGGTATGGTACGGCTATTTATTAATGCTGGCCGTGCACAAAAAATCCAGCCGCAAGACATTGTTCGCACCATTGCTGAAGAAGCAGATATTGAAGGTAGTATTATTGGTGTAATCAATATCTATGACAAATTTACTTTCGTTGAAGTACCGGAAAGTGTTGCTGAGCGCGTACTATCGGTCATGAATAAAAACACTATAAAAGGCTATCGCATTAACATCGAACTCGCAAAAGGACGCTAGGGATCGGAAATGCTAGTCGTCGGCTACGATATTCTCGTTGACAAAACGAACAAATGTTTGTATAATGTGCTTAGAGTTAGCGGGGGAGGTTTATAGCACGATGGATAAGACTAAAGATTTTGAAAAGAATCTAGAATTAGATAAAGTAAAAGCACTTGAAAATGCTATGCGCCAGATTGAAAAAGATTTTGGCAAAGGCGCTATAATGAAACTAGGTGAAGCTGCCGCCAAAATGAATATTGAGGTTATTTCTACCGGTTCTTTGCCAATTGATGTTGCGCTTGGAGTGGGTGGGATACCGCGAGGAAGGGTAATTGAAATATTCGGCCCCGAATCATCTGGTAAAACAACGGTTGCGTTACATGTTATAGCTCAAGCACAAAAAATGAATGGTATAGCTGCTTTTATAGATGCTGAACATGCGCTTGATCCGGGATATGCGAAAAAACTGGGTGTTGATATTGATAATCTTTTAATTTCACAACCTGACAACGGTGAACAAGCGCTTGAAATTGCGGAGGCACTTGTGCGTAGTGCGGCGATAGATGTTATTGTAATTGACTCCGTAGCTGCGTTGGTACCTAAAAACGAAATTGATGGTGATATGGGCGATTCTCATGTTGGTTTACATGCACGGCTAATGTCCCAAGCTCTCCGAAAATTAACCGGTATTATTAGTAAATCACGAACAACCGTTATTTTTATTAACCAAATCCGCGAAAAAGTCGGTGTTATGTTTGGCAATCCGGAAACCACTACTGGCGGCAGAGCGCTGAAATTCTATTCCTCCATTCGTATGGATATTCGTAAAGCTGAGACGCTGAAACAAGGAAATGATGTTGTCGGCAATCGAACTAAGGTTAAGATTGTTAAAAATAAAGTGGCACCTCCATTTAAACAAGCAGAATTCGATATAATGTATGGTGAAGGAATTTCTCGTGAAGGCAGTCTGGTTGATATTGGCGTTAGTCTGGATATTATTAATAAAAGCGGAGCTTGGTTTTCTTATAATGGCCAGCGCCTGGGACAAGGTAGAGAGAATGTGAAAGAGTTTTTCAAGGAAAATCGATCTCTTGCTGATGAAATTGACAAAAAAATTCGCGAAATATTACTTACTGGCAATGCCAATGTTGAAGATATAACCGGAAACCGTAGTGGGTCATTTAATGATGATGACAGCGAGGATTTTGAAGCCTAATGAATGAACGTGTAGTAGAAGCTGCTGTTAAAATCTTAAGAATTAGAAATTGCAGCCGCCATGAACTTGTACAAAAACTCTTAAAACAAGGTTATGATGAAGTTGAAGCCGACAAGGCTGTTGAATATGTCACGAAGCGCGGTTATCTAAATGATGCCGCGCTTTGTGACATGCTGCTAGAAAGATATGCCGACAGTCGCAAATACAGTTTGAAAGAAATTTATTTTCGCCTAAAGAATAGAGGAATATCAACTCTTCTGATTACTGAAAAACTACAAAATTGGGATGTTGAGTTAGAATATCAAGCAGCTATAAAAATAGCAAATAAATGTTTAAACAGTAAAGACAAGCAAGATTTACATAAAATCATCAGACGATTGTCTGGAAAAGGATTTAAAGCAGCCACAGTTAGTAAAGTTTTAGCGCACCTTCAGGATATGTCTCCTTGACACACATTTGAAAAACATTTACAATAAAAATATCCAATCGTGTAATCTAATAAATCTATGTAGACAAACTTTTAGGAGAGCTTGAATGCTGAAAAGCAAAGGGAAAGCTACTTGTAAAAGCCGAGTTTAACTCGGCTTTACCCTTAATATCAATATTAAATAAGGAGGTGGAATATATACTAGAAGTTATTATTACCGCAATTTTAGTTGGACTGATAGGTGCTGGCGCAGGTTACTGGATACGTAAAAATATCGCTGAGGCTAAAATCGCTTCTGCTGAAACTGCTGCTAAAAGAATCTTAGAAGATGCTGAAAAAACTGGAGAATCTAAGAAAAAAGAAGCATTAGTTGAAGCCAAAGAAGAGATTCATAAGCAGAGAAGTGAACTTGAACGGGAAATTAAAGAACGGCGTACAGAACTTCAGCGTCTAGAGCGGCGCTTGGTGCAAAAAGAGGAAAACCTTGACCGAAAAATTGATTCTCTTGAGAAAAAGGAAGAAATCCTTGGTCGTAAAGAGACTGAGTTGGATAAAAGTCAAGAAAAAATCAATGAACTTTATGCCAAGCAACAAACTGAACTTGAAAGACTGTCAGGTTTGACATCGGCAGATGCCCGTACCTTATTGCTTGCTAATGTAGAAGAAGAAATTAGGCATGAGACGGCGATGCTTATTAAAGATCTGGAGCAACAGGCCAAAGAGGAAGCGGAAAAGAAAGCCAAAGAAATCATATCATTAGCTATTCAACGGTGTGCGGCTGATCATGTTGCTGAAACTACAGTTTCTGTAGTTGCTTTGCCGAATGATGAAATGAAAGGTCGGATTATCGGTCGAGAGGGCCGGAATATTCGAACTCTTGAAACACTCACAGGGATTGATCTGATTATTGATGATACGCCTGAGGCTGTTATTTTATCAGGATTTGATCCTGTAAGACGCGAAGTTGCTAGAATTGCATTAGAGAAACTCATAGTTGATGGACGAATTCATCCTGCACGCATTGAAGAAATGGTTGAGAAAGCACAAAAAGAAGTGGAACAGAAAATTAAGGAAGCTGGCGAACAAGCTACCTTTGACACTGGAGTTCATGGATTGCATCCTGAACTTATAAAACTTCTCGGAAGGTTAAAATTCCGTACTAGCTATGGGCAAAATGTACTTAAGCACTCAATTGAAGTAGCACACTTAGCTGGAGTTATGGCAAGTGAACTTGGTGTTGATGTAATGTTGGCCAAGCGCGCCGGTTTACTTCATGATATTGGTAAGGCTGTAGATCATGAAGTTGAAGGTCCTCATGTAACTATTGGGGCTGATTTGGCGAAAAAGTATCGTGAAGCAGCTGAGGTTATTAATGCTATTGGTGCACACCATGGTGATGAAGAACCGAAAACTATCCAAGCTGTGCTTGTTGCGGCTGCAGATGCCGTATCTGCTGCGCGGCCAGGAGCCCGCAGAGAAACTTTGGAAAGCTATCTTAAGCGGTTAACACGATTGGAAGAAATCGCTGAATCATTTGAAGGCGTTGAAAAGTCATTTGCTATTCAGGCTGGCCGCGAAATTCGTATCATGGTTAAGCCGGACAAAATTGATGATTTAACGGCTGTTCGTTTGGTAAGAGATATTGTAAAGAAAATTGAAAGTGAACTTGAATATCCTGGCCAAATTAAAGTTACAGTTATTCGTGAAACACGAGCTGTTGACTATGCTAAATAGATATTAAACAGTTATTTAAAACGGCTTTACCTATCAGGTAAAAGCCGTTTTTTAGCTATATTACCAACAAATTATAAGCAGGATTTAGCCATCTTCTAGAGAATACTTTAGTCAGAACGTTACAAACAATCTTTGTACTGTATATTTGTATTGGACGGTGAAAGAGATGGCTGAACTTTACCAAAATGATCAACAAGTTTCTGACGGTGCAAACTTAATAATATCTATGTTGGTGCGTTATCCTGAGATTGGTACCATAAATTTTAACCCTGACGCAAACTCATTAAAACTTACTTTTATGATTTCAGGTATACCAACTGCAAGTGAATTTGAAAGCAGTAAGTGTTTAATAGTGAACAGTATTGCTGCTTATCATATGCTTCAAGGCATTACTGACATTAATGTGGATATAGAATTAAGTTCATATGAACAGGTAGCAATGTTAACTTTTATTAGAGATGTTCAGACTTTATCACGAGGAGAAATTAATCTGGTCATCAAGCTTCTGCGCGAGCGTTTTAGTGATCGTTTAGTTACTGATCATAATGATGCTATGATGGAAGAAGATCTTCTTTTTCAAGATGAAGTAATAGAAGATATGTTAGAAAGTATGCGTAAACAATATAATGATCATCATAGCCTAATAGGCATTCGTGAAGATGGGCGTGTATTCGTATTTAATAAATGAGACTAGATTAAGGTGGGGTACTAACCCCACCTTAATCTTAGTCGAATTATCTTAACGTCTAGCCGTCGACCAGTGCCCGTAGGGGTACTCCCGCCTATATAAGTAAGCCATGGGTTCTAAGACCCTTAGAGCGAACTTATTTCGAATTTTACAACCTGTTCCCTGGCGCTAAGGGCAAGGATTACAGGTTTGTAATGAGATGAGGACGGAAGTATTAGAACGGGTTAGTCATCAGATAAATAACGTGATTGATTTTTTGAAATAGTTAGATTTTTTTGTATGTGAAAAAAGGAATTTTTTCCCGTAGCACGAATATATCTAATTTATAGGACTAATTACGTTTTTATCAAGAGGAGGCACATATAAACATGGACGTATTGAAAGTATCAGCAAAATCTAATCCTAATTCTGTAGCAGGGGCTTTGGCTGGCGTGCTGAGAGAACGGGGTGGCGCCGAGATGCAGGCTATCGGTGCTGGCGCACTCAACCAAGCTGTTAAAGCAGTTGCAATTGCTCGAGGTTTTGTAGCTCCGCATGGTGTCGATTTAATATGCATTCCAGCCTTCACAGATATTCTTATTGATGGCGAAGAAAGAACGGCCATTAAGTTAATTGTTGAACCTCGTTGAAACAGATTGGATTAAAACCTGTTCATATAAATGAACAGGTTTTATTGTTTTTAATAAGTGATTTATGGCATAATATAATAATGTTATGATATTCAAATAGGAGAGTGAAAAAATGAATATTGAAGTTGTTTCTTGTGCTGCAACTGAAATACTTTGCGACGCAATCATAATTAATTTGTTTGAAGGAGAGGCGCCTACAGGGGCAACCGGTATAATTGATAAAGCCTTACATTCTCATTTAAGCGAAATTATTCGTGATATGCCAGGCTGTGGTAAATATGGAGAGACAACTGTTATACATACTTTTGGAGGTATTGGCGCTAAGCGCATTATCCTTCTTGGATTAGGGAAAGAAAGTGAAATAACAATCGATAAGGTACGGGCATTAATGGCTATAGCTATGCGGACAGCTAGAAAAACTAATTCCCAAACAGTAGCAACTATAATCCATAGTGTCAGTACAACGTTAGAACCTAATCTTGCTGCACAAGCCATTACTGAGGGAGCAATAATGGGCTTGTATCAGTTTAAGTACTATAAAACAAGCAAAAGTGATAATACGAATATTGCCAAACTGATACTTATCGAAAATGATGCAAAGAATCTGGAAGCAATTAAAAGCAGCATTCAGGAGGGAAAAATAGTTGCGGAAAGTGTAAACTTAGCACGCGATTTGGTTAACCATCCTGCACAATATATGACTCCAACTAAAATGGCAGAGCATGCTGCTCAAATAGCAGAGCAACATGGACTTGAACTGACAATCCTTGAGAAAGAAGATATGCAGCAAAAAGGCATGGGTGCGTTGTTAGCTGTAACTCAAGGTAGTAGTGAACCGCCAAAATTAATTGTCTTAAAATATCAAGGAAATCCGGCAAGTCAAGAAACGATAGCGCTTGTTGGCAAAGCCATTACCTTTGACAGCGGTGGCATATCGATAAAACCTAGTCAAAAAATGGATGAAATGAAAGGTGACATGGCAGGTGGCGCTGCCGTATTAGGTGCTATGAAGGCTTTGGGAGAACTAAAACCCAAGGTAAATATTATTGCGATTGTGCCATGCACAGAAAATATGCCATCAGGTAGTGCTTTCCGCCCAGGAGATATTTTAACTTCTCTCAGTGGTAAGACAATAGAAGTTTTAAGTACTGACGCAGAAGGCCGGCTGATTTTAGCTGATGCTGTAACCTATGCTAAGCAATTAAATGCAACTAAGATAGTAGATTTGGCAACGTTAACCGGAGCCTGCGTTATTGGCCTTGGTACAATTTATTCTGGCGTTTTGACTAATAATCAAAAATGGTGCCAGACTGTGATTACTGCTGGCCAACTAATTGGAGAAAAAATGTGGGAATTGCCAAATGATGCCGAATATCTTGAACAAATAAAAAGCTCAATTGCAGATTTGAAAAATACTGGCGGAAGGTACGCCGGAACCATTACAGCCGGATTATTTATTGGAGAATTTGCAGATAAAACGCCTTGGGTTCATATTGATATTGCCGGAACATCTGATGCGGAAAAAGATAAGGGATATACCCTTAAGGGGGGAACCGGTGTTGGGGTTCGGACTTTGATTCAACTGATGAAAACGATGGAAAAATCATGATTGTAGACCTGCATATTCATACAACGGCTTCTGATGGACGGCTATCTCCGCTGGAAGTAGTCCGTCAGGCCGAATTAGCTGGTTTAAGTCATATCTCTATTACCGACCACGATACGGTTGCTGCATATACTGATTTAGAGTCAGCAGGATATTTTAAAAAAAGTGCGAATCTATCTATTATTCCCGGGATAGAATTTAGCACCGATTTGCCTCAGCGTGAAGTGCATATTTTAGGCTATGGCATTGATGTTCATAATGCGAAGTTAAGAGATCAACTGGAAGTTATTCGCGCAGACCGATTCGAGCGATCAAGGTTAATCGTTGATAAGCTTAACGAATTGGGCTATTTAATCGATTATAATAAAGTAATGGATATAGCTGGTCAAGCTCAGTCTGTGGGAAGGCCACATATTGCGAAAGCTCTTATAGAAGACGGCTATTTTAAAACAATACCAGAAGTGTTTGAGCAAGTGCTGTCTAACGACTCGCCCGCATATGTACCACATTTTAAACTTACTCCGGAACAAGTCATTAGACTTATTGAGCAAGCTGGCGGTAGTGCCATATTGGCACATCCTGGTCTTATAGGTGATGATAACTTGGTGATTGATTTGATTAAGGCTGGGATACATGGGCTAGAGGTGTATCATCCAGAACATGACCAAGTAACATCCGATAAATATTTGGCGATTGCCAATAAATATAATTTAAAAATAACTGGTGGTTCTGATTTTCACGCTATTCCTGCTAGGTTTCCTGAGAAATTGGGGATTTTTGCTGTTGATGCCACCCTTGTTAATTTTTGTCAATGTAATATTTTTACTTGACAACACCTTAAAAGGTGTTATTTTTATGCTATACCCTATTTACATTTTATCAGGAGGCTGCCTATGGACACCCTTGCGTTGGTAGGTCCAAGTGGGACGGGCAAAAGCCATCGAGCGTTGATTGTAGCACATGAATATAATGTTGACACAATTATAGACGACGGGCTGCTAATTAAAGACAGTAAGATTATTGCGGGTTATTCGGCAAAAAAAGAGCCTAGCAAAATTAGGGCTGTTAAACGTGCTATATTTATGGAGCCTGACCATGCCAATGAAGTTAAAGAAGCTATTGCTAACGTAACACCTGAACGTATTTTAATTCTAGGTACGTCAAAAAATATGGTGGAAAAGATTGTCGATGTATTAGGGTTACCACCAATCAGTAAAATAATTCGGATTGAAGATATTGCCACAAAGGGTGAAATGGCCAAAGCGAGAGAGAGTAGGCTCAAAGAAGGAAAACACATCATTCCTGTGCCAACTATTGAGCTTAAACCGCATTTTTCAGGCTATCTAATTGACTCGCTTGACATATTTTTAAAAAAACCACGTTCAAAACAACGGCGTAAACTGGGAGAAAAATCGATTGTTCGCCCAACCTTCAGCTATTATGGAAAGCTGCTCATTTCAGATGCGGCGATAGCGGCTGTTGTCGATTATATTGCCACAAGTGAGGGTGTTATTACTAAAACCGGACAAATTATTATAAAAAACTCGCATGACAAAGAAAAGGGAATTTCAATTTCACTTGATGTTATTATAAAATATGGACAACCGATTTGGATTGTAGTACATGAGGCACAAATACGTATAAAGCAAATGGTTGAATATATGACAGGCATGATGGTTAGAGAAGTAAATATTGCAGTTAAGCGGTTAAGTATTGAATAATATATAATAGAGGCGGGATCTTGTGGAAAATCAAAATAGGCGAGTTTTATTTTCAGGTTATGCTAAGTTGCCGACAGGTATAACAGCAAGTGAGATTTATAAGGTTATCGGTGTAGTCATTAGTATTGACGAAGATACAGCACTTATTATGGAAGCCGACTGTACTTTAGCAACAGAAGTTGCTCGCAAACATGTATCCTCTATTTTAATAGGTAAATCAATCAACAATCCAGACCAGTTAGTAAGAATTGTTGATAAAACATACCAAGGAAGTGCAAAAAAAGCGATTATTACGGCCATACGGATTATTTATGATAAATATCGTAGCTATAAAGAAGGATTGGCGCCCAGCGCAATTGATTAATAGGGGTTTTTCAAATGTCTCAACAGGTGAAATATTTGGGATCTGGATTTATAGTAGGTATTCTAAGCGGTCTGCTTGGAGTTGGCGGAGGCATTTTTCTTGTGCCAATTATGGTAACTTATTTCAATATAGCCCAACATAGTGCGCAAGCTACTTCGATGGCTATCGTTATTCCTACGGCACTAGTTAGTAGTATGATTTATGGATTTCATGGCAATATAGATGTAAATCTGGCTATCAATTTAACAGTAGGCAGCATTTTGGGTGCTAGTATAGGAGCACGGCTTATGAAAATGATTCCTGCTGTTCGCTTGAAACAGCTATTTGCTCTGTTGCTGATTGTTGTGGGAGTAAGGATGGTGCTGACGTGATTACAGTACTTATCATATTTTCCATAGGACTAAGCGTAGGCTTATTAAGTGGTCTTTTAGGTATCGGTGGCGGGGTAGTATTGGTGCCAATGCTGGTTTTGCTATTAGGGGTAGCTCAGCACACGGCTCAAGGAATATCTATGTTAGTTATAATACCAACATCAATTGTTAGTGTTTGGATTTTTTATAAAGAGAAGCTTATTAATTATCAGGCTGCGACTTATATGGCGGTAGGAGCTGTTTTGGGTGCTTTAATCAGTGCCAATTTTGTACAAGTTGTCCCGGCAAGTGATCTGAAGCATATTTTTGGTATTTTTGTGATTTTTTCCGGCGTTAGGATGCTTTTGGGAACACGTAATAAATAGAAAATAGTAATGTGTAAAGTGAAATCCCAGGTTGGTTGTAACTGCCTGGGATTTCTTTATTGAATATGACACCCATTCATAGTTGGGACATTGATGACATAAGTGCAGACAACTCTCTGCATTTGTGCCGAAGACTTGCGCTAGACAGGTTTTCTAGTCTGCATAGAATTTGTGTAAGCTTTAGATTTACGTTATAATAATTGACATATATAACTTTGCCATTGGAGCTGATACATAGATGAATTTGGACCAGCAAGCAAACGGTCAGAAGCTTTTTCATACAATTACTTTTGGATGTCAAATGAACCTTAATGATTCAGAACGATTAGCAGGTCAACTTCGGACCATCGGGTATGAAGCTACTGAAGATATTGAACAAGCTACTGTAATTTTGATAAATACATGTTGCGTTAGGGAAAGTGCTGAAAAGAAAATTTATGGTAAGATTGGTGAGATGAAAAGATTAAAGCTGATTAACCCCAATATAATCATCGGGGTTGTAGGCTGTATGGCGCAAAAGGATAAAGAGAAGATCTTAAAAAAATATCAGCATATTGACCTGGTAATGGGGACCCATAATACTCATCAGCTTGTGGATCTTATAAAAAAGATTGAGACAAGCAGAGAAAAAGTTTTAGCAGTTTGGGATCAAGCAGAACGATTAGCTCCTGATGTGCCAACTGTCCGTAAAAGCAAGATAGCGGCATGGGTGCCTATTATGTATGGTTGCAATAATTTTTGCACCTATTGTATTGTACCCTATGTCAGAGGCCGCGAACGCAGCCGGCCGCTTGAAAGTATTTTGGCTGAGATACGGCAATTGGGGGAAGAAGGTTTTAAAGAAATAACTCTGCTTGGGCAGAATGTTAATTCTTATGGAAAAGACTTAGAAGAAAAAGTGGATTTTGCCGATTTACTGCAAGCCGCCGATCAGATTGATTCCATCGCCCGTATTCGCTATATGACTTCTCATCCGCGCGACATGAACAAGAAAATAATCGACATTATTAAAAGCAGCAAAAGAATTTGTGAGCACTTTCATCTCCCAGTGCAGGCAGGAAATAACACTATACTGGAACGCATGAACCGGGGTTATACTACCGAGTATTATCTGCAGCTTGTTGCAGATATTCGCGAAGCTGTTCCTGGTGCTAGTATAACAACTGATTTAATTATGGGATTCCCGGGAGAAACCGAAGAGCAGTTTTTGGAAACTCTGGAATTTATCAAGCGCGTCCGTTATGATGCCGCGTATACTTTTTTATATTCACAGCGCTCAGGTACACCGGCCGCCAAATATGAAGGGCAGTTACCTTTGCCAGTAAAGAAGGAGCGCTTGAACCAATTGATGGACATACAAAATGAGATAAGCCTTGAAATAAATAAACAGTTGGAAGGTACTGTTATTGAAGTGCTGGTTGAAGGTCCGAGCAAAAATGACGAGATGAAATTAATGGGGCGGACCCGTACCAACAAGATTGTATTGTGGGAGAAAACAGGAACAGAAAAGAGCGGTGACTTAGTAAATATTCAAATCGATAAAGCCCAAACCTGGGTTTTAAAGGGACGCTTGCTCTAAATAAGAGGAGAAATTACAGCATGTCGACAAATTATACTCCGATGCTGGAGCAGTATCGAGAGGTAAAAAGTAAACTTACAAATGAAATACTGTTTTTCCGGTTAGGCGATTTTTACGAAATGTTTTTTGAAGATGCCGAACTGGCCGCACGGGAATTAGAGATAACCTTGACTTCACGCGAGGGCGGCAATAATAAAAGGGTTCCGATGTGCGGGGTACCGTATCATGCTGTTGACAATTATATTGTAAAGCTGATTAATAAAGGCTATAAAGTTGCTATTTGTGAGCAGGTTGAAGATCCAAAACAAGCAAAAGGGATTGTACGCCGAGAAGTCGTTAAAATTATTACACCAGGGACGATTCTAGCTGAATCTTGTTTACCAGATAAAGCCAATAATTATTTGGCGTTGTTATACGAAGAAGACGACGAGCTATGTTTGGCGGCAGCTGATATATCAACAGGTGAATGCCTGTGGGCTATCTTTTTAGGCAGCTCGCGGACAAACACAGTCTGCGACCAATTATATCGCTTGCTTCCTGCCGAATTGGTTATAGTAGGAAAACTCGATAGCAGTACAGCTATAAACAGCTTTTTATCACAAAGGATATCGACTTGTGCGGTGACTACGCTGTCAAATGTAGAGGTTTCAGCAGCTGCAACTTTGCCGCATAAACATTTTTCAGAAGCCGAACTGCCGACCAATCTGGCGGCACAAGCCGCCGTAAGTTATTTATTATATTACCTACATTATAATTTGAAGAGCCCGCTTTCTCACATTAATAAACTTACAAAAATTGATACGCAGGATTACTTGGTACTAGATGCCTCTACCTTGCGTAATCTTGAGATTACCCGGAATATGCGCGATGGTGGGCGCAAAGACACCATGCTGGCAGTACTGGATTTTACGAAAACTGCTATGGGGGGCAGACTGCTAAAAAAATGGCTGGAGTTTCCGTTGTTAAACCCTATTGCTATTGCGAAAAGACAAGATGCTATTGAGGATTTGCTGGATAAACGGGCAGTAAAAGAAACGTTGAAAGAGCTGCTTAGTAATATTTATGATTTTGAGCGTATTTTAACAAGGGTTGAGGTCGGGAGTGCTAATGCTCGTGATTTAACGGCGCTTAAAACGTCATTGGCTGTATTGCCAGAGATAAAAATAAAGCTACAGGAGTGTCAGTCCCGACTGTTGTCAGACATTGGTGTAGCCACGAAAACTCATGTTGATGTAACTGATATGATTACCACAGCTATTGCAGAGAATCCGCCATTTAGTATTCGCGAAGGCGGTATTATCAGAACAGGCTATGATTTGGAACTTGATGAGCTTCGAAGTATTGCCCGTGACAGTAAGCAATGGATTCAGGATATGGAAGTGCGTGAACGTGAGACTACCGGCATTAAGTCGCTTAAAGTAGGCTATAATAAAGTTTTTGGCTATTATATTGAAATTACACATGCCAATACTTCAGCTGTACCGCCCAACTATGTCCGGAAACAGACACTTGTTAATGCAGAACGTTATATTACACCTGAACTTAAGGAGTTTGAAAATAAAGTACTTGGTGCTCAAGAAAAGATTATTAATATTGAGTATCAACTGTTTTCAGTAATTAGAGATTATATAAAAGCACGAATTGGTGAAATTCAACAAACTGCACAACAAATTGCGCAAGTAGATGTAATAATTTCACTTAGTGAAGCTGCGTCACGCTATAACTATATCCGCCCTACCCTTAATCAAACTCGAGACCTTGTCATTAAAGACGGGCGGCATCCTGTAGTGGAGCGGCTTTTGTCAGGCGAAATGTTTGTGCCTAATGACACCGCGCTAAATCATCGGGAAAGCGAAATATTAATCATTACCGGCCCTAATATGGCAGGAAAGTCTACTTATATGCGACAAGTGGCACTGCTTACGATTATGACACAGGTCGGCAGCTATATTCCGGCAAGGGAAGCTTCGATTTGTCCGGTTGACAGGATTTTTACCAGAGTGGGTGCCAGTGATGATTTAGCTACCGGACAGAGTACGTTTATGGTTGAAATGACAGAAACTGCGCAAATTGTAAAATATGCAACCGCTAACAGTCTGATCATTTTGGATGAGATTGGCCGAGGCACAAGTACGTTTGATGGTATGAGTATTGCCAAGGCAGTTGTTGAGTATATCAGGGATAAGGTCAAAGCCAAAACGCTATTTGCTACCCATTATCATGAACTTACAGAATTAGCCGATAGTAGTAAAGTTATAAAAAATTACTCGGTAGCTGTAAAAGAACGAGGCAATGATATTGTATTTTTACGTCGGATAATACCTGGCGGTGCAGATAAAAGCTATGGTATCCATGTTGCTCAGCTTGCGGGATTGCCTAAGAGAATCATTGATCGGGCGCAACAGGCTTTGCATGAACTAGAACAATGCAAGCCGCTTGCGACAACTACAACGCAGGTGGTAAATGATAAAAGTGGTGAACAGGCTATTACAACTGTTTCTTTGTTTGGTTCAAACATTGCTGACGAATTACTGGCTATTGATATTATGACACTTACTCCACTGGAAGCTCTTAATACCTTATATCGGCTGCAAAATCAAGCCAGAGAGGAAAAAGGAAGTTGATGAGCAAACAGATTATTCATATATTAGATGAAAATACAGCCAATAAGATAGCGGCTGGAGAAGTGGTTGAGCGTCCGGCTGCTGTTGTAAAAGAAGTAGTTGAAAACGCAATAGATGCCGGCAGTAAAAATATTGAAATTGAAATTAATGAAGGCGGAATAAACTTTATTCGGGTTAGCGATGATGGTAAAGGCATGAGCTACGAAGATGCCCAACTTGCTGTAAAACGACATGCTACTAGTAAAATTAGAACAGCAGAAGATTTGGCGGCAATCCAATCGTTGGGTTTTCGCGGGGAAGCTTTACCTAGTATTGCTGCGGTGTCCAAATTCACATTAACAACTCGCTTGCAAGAGGAAACACTTGCAACATATGTCGAGATCAACGGCGGGATTACTGCCGATATTCGTGAAGCCGGGGCTGGATGTGGCACTACTGTAACTATATCTGAGTTGTTTTTTAATACGCCGGCTCGGCGCAAATTTTTAAAAACGCCCTCTGCGGAAAGTGGCCATATTAGTGATATTGTTACTAAACTGTCTTTGTCGCATCCGCAAATTGCATTTAAACTCATTAGCAATCAGCGTCTTACATTTTCTACCGGTGGTAATGGCAGGTTGCTTGATACAATTGCGGATATTTATGGTCACAAGGTTGTTCCTGAGCTATTGCCTGTTGAGTACAATTATGATGGAATTACTGTATCTGGGTATGTTGCTAAGCCCGCGTTGCTTAAAAGTGGCCGGCAGTGGCAGACTTTTATGGTCAATCAACGGGTGGTAAATAGCAGGATGCTGGCCAAAGCCTTAGATAATGCCTATTTTTCTTTATTGCCTAAAAATGGTCATCCGCTGGCTGTGCTTAATATTCAAATTGCTGTTGATTCTGTCGATGTTAATGTTCATCCGCAAAAGAAAGAAGTAAAGTTTAGTGATGATCAAAAGATTTACCGGGCAGTATATAAAGCGATTTCGGCTAGTTTGTCAGCACCTATGTCACACACTGAAGCTGCGGCAACTGTGCAGCAGCCACAGCCGGCTGCAATAAGCGCACGATTTTTAAATAACGCTGATAACAGCAGATACAATAACACACATAAGTATATTTCCGCTCATGCAACTGAAGAATCTCAAGTCTGGGCACCGACCTTGTGGCAGGAGGATACAGTTTCTTTTGTTGATACTCGGGCGGCGATAAAACAAGCTGAACAGCTGAGTCAATGTCAGGAAATAATCTTACCAGATTCATCGGATAATCAATTGCATCCTCTAGGTCAGATTGAGGCATGCTACATTGTGGCACAGGGGCAGGATGGCCTTTATATTATAGATCAGCATGCTGCCCATGAGAGAATACTATATGACCGCATGAGCCGCTCAACAGGGCGTGTACCGTCACAACAGTTATTGGTGCCTCAATACCTGGAATTTACTAAAGATGATTGTGAACTTATTACAGTAAACTCGGAGACTTTATATCAGCTTGGATTTACCCTTGAACAAATTGGTCCGGATACTATGCGGCTAATTGAAATGCCTGTTGACATCCCGCTTGATGATGCTGAAGCCGTTTTACGACAGGTTTTACAATTAGTAACAGATATGCATCAGCCTACGGCTCATGAATTGCGACACGCCTATTTGCAAATGGCGGCATGCCGTAGTGCTATTAAGGCGGGCGAGAACCTTAATATGAGGCAAATTCAGGCTTTGTTAAGTGAACTATATGCGACTGAATTACCGTATACCTGTCCGCATGGGCGACCTACTATCGTAAGATTTGGTCCGGATGAACTGGCGAAAATGTTTAAACGCACATAGGTGATAATTATATGGATTTAATTGTAACAACTGCCCAGCAAACGATAGCAAACATTAGTCGCCAGGCAGAAGAAATAGCGGAGCGATTGACAGTGCCGTTTATTCCTCGTAATAATAGTTCGCTTGCTGCCCTCCGAGAACAGTATGGAGTAAATCATCTTATTGTGGCTACAACTAACGGTCCTGTCGTACACACCCCAGCGGGAGAGTATTTTTTTCACTTAAGTATGGCCGAATTACGAATAAAAAACATAGTAAATGGTAATCATGACCATATGGTGACTGCAATGAACCTTATGCCTGGTATGTCAGTTTTGGATTGTACATTAGGTTTAGCAACAGATGCCATTGTTGCCAGTTTTGTATCAGGTGAAACTGGTAGTGTTGTTGGGATGGAAAGCTCACCGGTAATTGCTCTTGTCGCTGAGTATGGATTACGGCACTTTGTAGTTGATTCAGAAATTGATATTACTAGTGTGCTGCGACGGATACAGGTGGAAACTGCTGACTACGGTGAGCGGTTGCAAACTTTAGCGGACAACAGTTTTGACATTGTATATTTTGATCCTATGTTTCGTGAACCAATATTAAAAAGCTCCAACGTAAACCCCATTAGAAGCTTGGCAAATATGCAGCCGCTTACTCGCGAGGCGATTAGGCAAGCTTGTCGGATAGCTAGGCATAGGGTTGTGGTCAAAGAAGCAGCAGGGAGTAGCGAATTCTCCCGGTTAGGTATGGATTCATTAGTTGGTGGTAAATACAGCAGTGTTAGCTATGGTATTATTGATTGCCGGCGAAACCAGGCTGTTGGAGGCCAGGCATGAAGCGTTTAATTGTAATTATTGGTCCTACTGCTGTAGGAAAGACTAAATTAAGCATTGATTTGGCTAAAAGATTAGATACACAAATTATCTCCGGCGATTCCATGCTAGTATACCGAGGGTTGGATATTGGGACAGCAAAACCGGATATAGTGGAACGCAGCGGTATTGTGCATCATCTTATCGATATACTAGAACCGCAGCAAGAATTTAATGTAGTTGATTTTCAACAGTATGCTGGGAAACTTATTAACCAAATTAATGATGAAGGTCGCATTCCTATTTTAGCAGGTGGTACTGGTCTTTATGTTCGGGCTTTGCTTGAAGGGTATCAGTTTAATCAGGCACCCAGTGATGAAATGTTGCGCGAAAAATTTGCCGGTCTGGCAAAACAACATGGCAATCAATACTTGCACGACTTATTGGAGCGAGTTCAGCCTGAAACTGCTGCCAGACTGCATCCCAATGATCAGCGGCGGATAATTAGGGCGCTAGAAGTTCACTATTTGAGTGGGGAGGCCGTATCTCAAGATAAAATTGTAGCAAATGAGTTATTATACAATGCTATAGTAATTGGGCTTACGATGGATCGTGCTGCTTTATATGAAAGAATTAATCGGCGAGTTGATATAATGCTGGAGCAGGGCTTGCTTGATGAAGTAACAAGGTTGTTACAACAAGGAATATCACCTGAATGCCAGGCAATGAAAGGAATTGGCTATAAAGAAATTGCTGAACACCTGCTTGCAGGCAAGGAATTAGCAATAACTATTAATCAGCTAAAGCAGGCTACTCGTAATTTTGCTAAACGTCAATTGACCTTTTTTCGGCGTATGCCTTATATAACCTGGTATAACGTAGATGAATACGAAAATTACAATATTTTACTGGAAAGTGTTTACAAGCAGGTTGCGGGAAAGTTTAGTGTAAGGTAAAATAGAAAAAGAGTAGAAGATAATACGGAGGGGTTGCACTTGACTAACAAAGTCATTAATTTGCAAGACAGTTTCTTAAATCAAGTACGAAAAGAAAACGTGCCGGTAATTATATATTTGGTAAATGGATTTCAATTACGTGGGTCTGTAAGAGGATTTGATAATTTTACCGTAATCATTGAAAATGATGGTAAACAGCAACTTGTTTATAAGCATGCTATTTCAACCGTAACTCCATTTCGACCGTTAGCTGCTAATCTGCATGAAAAAAAGGATGAAATCGTAAAACCAATAAATAATTAATGTCTTAAAGTACTCTGGGGTTAACCTAGAGTACTTTTTATTTTGTCGCAATAAAATAATCACCAGGCAAATATCTCCTCTTGAAGCATTTAGGAAACTACGTGAAATGAATAATACACATGGCAATGATATTCAGGGAAAGATTTCGGTAAAGAAGCAATTGATTGTATGGTGAAACTCAGGAAGCAATTCAGCATAAAAAACAAACAGACACATTCAAAGCGTTAGATTAGTTAGCTGCTGCAAAACAATGTGGCAGGCTAATCATATACGCTAGAGTGTGTCTGTTTGCTGTATGGAAATAGTATTATTCTTTTATTATAGGGACTGTATTAGCAGCGTGAGGCATTACAGTTACTGAATAATCTTTGCGTCCAAGCTTCTGTTCGGCAATAGCCATAGCCTCTTCCAATGATGATGCAGGTATTAATCCAGCCTTTTCAACAAACTCTTTGTTTTGTGGCAAGGTAACAATGATGAGAGATACCTGTTTGGAGATTAAGCCGCATTTGAGGGCAATAAAGCCTGGGACAGTAAATCCTTCCCGTAATTTGAGTTCCCGCTCATGGAGCGATACATAATCAAACCAACCACTGAAATCAGGTGGCTCAGCAATATCACGGCATTCAAGTAATAGAATAACTACGCCGCCTTCTTTGGCCGCCATAAAGGCGTTATCTATGGTTTTAGAACCCTGATATAAGTTTATATCTTTTGGAAAGCCACCGGCTGAACCAATAACAAGATCGGCTTTGCTTGTGACAGGTACCCCAAAGATATCTTCAACTGCATGGCAACCTTCCAGCCAAGCTTCATACCAATGTCCGGCAACGAATTTGGCGAACTTTCCTTCTGGTGTAATAACAGCGTTGAGCAGGAATGCGGGCTTAAGTATGGCCGCCATTTCTGTCATGTTTTCGTGCATAGTATTACCGGCAAGCTTACCGGAAACACAGTCAGGACTAATTCCTTGGCCTACTAAATCGTGTAAACAGAAACTATGGTTGCCCTGAATGCTGCTATAGGCCGAAACGCCAGGCATGACTGACTTGCGGCCGCCGCCAAAACCAGCCATCAGGTGATAAACAATGCCACCGGTTAAAATCACTTTGTCGGACTGAGCTACTGTCTTATAAACACAGGCGTCAACGCCTTGACTGGTGGTTCCAATCTTTACAAAATTATCAGCATCAAGCGCGCAACTTTGTTCGATCGTAATTCGATTAACTACTTCCTGGCCATAAGTGGAGAGGTTTTCTTGAGCAGTATGATGGCGATGGGCGCCGAGAGCAACAACCAAAGTGATGTTGCTGTCTGATACACCGCAAGCATTAAGTTCATCTAGTAACGGCGGGAGGAAAAGATCGTTTCGAACCCAGGCACGAGTGATATCGCTGGCGATAATGCACACTTTATCATCTTTGTTTACAATTTCATTAAGACGTGGGGTTCCGATTGGATTAGCAAGGGCTGTTTTAACAGCAGCAGGAATATCTGTTAATGGTTCAACGTGATTACCTTCGATCACTTGTAAGATTTGGTTTTTGGGAAGTTTCAGCGTAACTTCTTCTTTACCATATCCCAGATTAATTTCAGAGTACATTGAGGTTCCTCCTTATTTAGAGAGCATCTGCTCACAATTATTTAATCAATGTATTTATATTAATATAGCATAACCGAAGATGAAAACTATAGCAAGTACTGGAAGGGAAAGAAAGAAAAAGATAATCTGTATTTTTGCAGGAATTTATGTTTTTGTGGCAAATGCTATAAGATAATGAGCAATGTATACTTGTAACATGTTGTTCAGGGTATGCAAAAGCATTAAAGTGTTGCATTGCAAAGAAATAGTAAATAACGTTTTGATTCATACTTGGAGGTGAATATCGTTAGTTTTTCTCGGGTTTGTTAAACAATTATGTTATCGAGGTGGATTAGTTGAAAAGAACAAATTTTCGATGGTTTATGGCAGTACTCATTTTTTTAATAACGTTTATGTCTTACATGGATCGTGTCAATTTGTCGGTGGCTACGCCGACAATAATGCAAGAATTTGGGTTTACTAAAGTTGATATGGGATTTTTACAGACTGCATTTTTTTCGGGCTATGCATTTATGCAGATTCCGGGCGGGATGATGGCAGAGTATTTTGGGCAGCGTATTGCATCAACGTTGGCAGTTACTTGGTGGTCAATTTTTACTATTCTTACCGCATGGGGATCAAGTTTTACTTCATTAGCCATTATTCGTACTTTGTTTGGTTTAGGGGAAGGACCTATTTTCCCTGCAATGAATAATTTTATCTATCGCTGGTTTAACAAGGCCGAGAAGGCAACTGCTTCTTCTTTTATGCTGGGTGGGGCTTTTGTTGGACCGGTATTTGGTCCGGCGATAACCGTTGGTTTAATGCTCGCTTTTGGGTGGCGTTCGGTATTCATAATCTTTGGCGTCGCGGGATTAGTTCTTGCCTTGGCTTGGTGGTTTTTTGCGAAAAACGATCCACGCCAATGTCCTTTTGTTAATAAGGCCGAAGCTGATCATATTGAAATGGGAATGGTGTTAGCCGACCCGAAGGCAGCTAAGGAGATTGCTCCTTGGAAAAGTTTTATTACTTCAACACAGTTTTGGGCTATTGGATTGCAATACTTTATTACCGACTATATTATGTACGTTTTTCTTGCCTGGCTGCCAATGTATCTAATGGAAGCGCAGGGATTTTCATTAGCTAAAATGGGTATAGCTGCTTCGTTTCCGTGGGCCGCTTTATGCCTTATTACTTTCCTTACGGGATTTGTCAGTGACAAGCTTATTGCTGCAGGGGTGTCTAAACACAAAGCGCGTACGCTGTTTGGCGCAAGTGGTCTTTTAATTTCAGGAGCAGCCCTTTATATGGCGGCAATTGCGACTACTTCAACTATGAATGTGCTATGGCTTACTATTTCACTGGGGTCATTAGGATTTACGTTTAACGCATCATGGGCCGCATCGATGGATATAGGAGGGAAGTTTTGCGGTACAGTTTCAGGTTGGATGAATTTTTGGGGTAATATTGGTGGCGTTGTAGCTCCGGTTGCAACTGCATGGATAGCTACCCATTATGGATGGCAGGCTGCGATTTCAACAACTGCTTGTTCAGCTATTCTTGGTGTGGTATGTTGGATTGCTGTCAAACCTGACCAAGTCATTGTTAGAAAAGATTAGTATATATTGAAACGTTAAAATGCAGCCATATAGTTTTGTGGTTAACAGGCAGTCTCGGTGCTTTGCGCTAGAGGCTGCCTGTTTTCTTCATTTACTGTTTTGTGATAAGAGGAGTCAATGGTTACACGGAAATACAAAATGAAAACTGGGAGGATTTTTCCTAAGGTTGCAGAAAACTAAGTCAAGTAGCTAATCTTGAATGGAGTGAGTTCAGATATGGTTGTTATACCTCCAGCGCATTCACCCAATATTAATCTTAATTACGAAGAAATATCTGCTGTATTTGAACAGTCTTATGATGGTATCCTTGTCATTGATAGTGATACCAATGTAGTGTTGGTAAATGACTCTTATTTTCGGATAACAGGCCTTGACCGGAAGGAAATTCAAGGTAAAAATCTGCGTGAGTTCGTAAAGAATAGTCCCTATAAAAAAGCAGCTTGTATTGAAGCATTAGTAACCAAAAAATCGGTAACCAGGACGTTTAATAACTTGGTTCCCGGCAAAATAGTCATGATTACTGCCAATCCTATTCTGGACGAAGAAGGACGTGTACGTCTGGTAATCGGAAACTGCCGGGACATGTCCGAAATGGTGCAGCTAAGGGAGCAGCTTGAAAGAGCGCAGGAAATTGAAGAACTATATTACAAAAGCTTGCAAGATCCTAAAGCGACAGCACCGATTACCGTAAGCAGCCGAATAAATGAGATCTATCACGCCGCCTTAAAAGTTAGTTCTGTCGATATTAATGTCTTGATAACTGGAGAATCCGGCGTAGGTAAGGAAGTACTGGCAAGGTACATTCATGAAAACAGTTCGAGGAAGGAAGCACCATTTGTTGCTGTTAACTGTGGAGCTATTCCCGATAATTTACTGGAATCAGAATTCTTTGGTTATGAAGGCGGTACTTTTACTGGGGCGTTGAAGCATGGTAAGAAAGGTCTGTTTGAGACCGCTCACGGCGGGACTATCTTTTTAGATGAAATCGGTGATTTGCCGTTAAATTTGCAGGTAAAACTGTTGAGGGCTCTTGATGCAGGTGAAATTACCAGAGTTGGAGCCAATTCCCCAACACCGGTCAATGTTAGAATTATTGCTGCAACCAACAAAGATTTAGGAAACATGGTACGGGAAAATAAATTTAGGGAAGATTTATTTTATCGCTTAAATGTTATTCATTTTCATATTCCGCCACTACGGGAGCGACCGGAAGATATTCGACCGCTTTGCATGTACTTCCTTAATGAAGGTAACCGGCGCTATGGACAAAACAAGAAGCTGAGTTTTGAAGTGCAAAAGAAATTGGAAAGCTATAATTGGCCAGGGAATATACGCCAGTTGAAGCATGTGATTGAACGCATGGTTGTGCTGAGTGATGGCGAAAACCTGGAGTTATCTGCATTTGCCGCAAATGATGAACTGCGTAGTGATAACATTGTGGTTGACGAATCGCCTGATAAAATTATGGTTAATAAATACAGCACGATTCCACAGGTGGTAGCAGAGGTGGAAAAGCAGCTTTTAGCCCATGCCATGAAACGGTGTACAAGCAGCCGGCAAATTGCCAAAGTTACTGGAATTGATCAAACAACCGTGTTGAGGAAAATCAAAAAATATGGTCTTGATCAATTGCAGACAGAAGAATAGTTAATATACAAAACTGGTTTTGTCTGACAAGAAGATTCTTGTAAAACAGGAGTCTTTTTTTGTATCTAGAGACAAGAAAAACATGGTAATGAGGCGAAGTGCCTCATTAAAATTTTGAGAAATCATGAAGAGACCGAATAATTAGCACTTGATGCACTGAGGCATAGTGCATCAAGTGAGGCAATATTTTGCAGAGCTTGGAGGGGAATTTATCGCCGCTAGGGTGCGGGACAGTTAATTTAAAAGAAAAAAGATTTTAAAACATCTGTAATTTCAAGGCTTTAATGGTCTATTTTTTTTTTGCTTATGTTAAAAGTAGGTTATTGGCATAAAATTTGCAATATAAATTGTTGGATTAGAATTGCCTACTGCCTAGGCAGTAGGCCTGAATACAGACAGCAAAGCTTTACATTGTACAGCGGCACAAGTGAAAGGAGTTTTAGCTACATGAATAAAGTAATGAAAACAATGGACGGCAATGAAGCTGCAGCTTATATATCCTATGCTTTTACAGAAGTTGCGACAATTTATCCGATTACTCCGTCTTCGCCAATGGCGGAACTTGTTGACGTATGGTCAGCCCAAGGTAAGAAGAATTTATTTGGGCAAACAGTACGTTTAGTGGAGATGCAGTCAGAGGCAGGGGCGATTGGAGCCATGCATGGCTCTTTGGAAGCGGGAACATTAACTACTTCTTATACTGCTTCTCAGGGGCTGCTGCTTATGATACCAACAATGTACCGCTTATCCGGACAATTAAAACCAGGGGTTTTGCATGTTAGCGCCCGGACTGTTGGGACACATGCATTTTCAATCTTTGGTGATCACTCAGATGTTATGGCTTGCAGACAGACCGGTTTTGCGATGCTGTCAACTGGAAGCGTCCAGGAAGTCATGGATTTAACGGCAGTTGCTCATTTGGCTGCCATTAAAGGTAGAATTCCGTTTTTGCATTTCTTTGACGGTTTTAGAACATCCCATGAAATTCAAAAGGTGGAATGCTTGGATTATGATGAGGTTGGCCGCTTGTTAGATCAGCAAGCATTGGAGGAATTTCGCAAGAATTCTTTAAACCCGGAGCGGCCGGTAATGCGAAGTGCAGTGGAAAATCCCGATGTATTCTTTCAGGCAAGAGAAGCGGCAAATCCTTTTTACAATAATTTGCCTTCTGTCGTAGAAGAGTATATGAATGAAATTAACAAGCTAACCGGCCGGAATTATAAACTGTTTAATTATTATGGGGCGAAAGATGCGGAATATGTGATTATTGCCATGGGTTCTGTAAGCGGGGTTATTCAGGAAACGGTAGATGCCTTGAATAGACAGGGGAAGAAGACAGGATATCTTCAGGTGCATTTATATCGTCCATTTTCACTGGAACACTTCATTAAAGAAATGCCGGCAACGGTGAAGAAAGTTACTGTTTTAGACCGTACCAAGGAGCCGGGAGCAGCAGGCGAGCCATTATATCTTGATGTTTGTGCGGCATTTATTGATCAAGCGGTAAAACCGCAAATCTTCTCGGGACGCTATGGTTTGTCTTCAAAAGACGTTACACCGGCGCAGATGATAGCTGCTTATAATAATATGATGAGCGATGCGCCGAAGAAATACTTTACTGTTGGTATTACTGACGATGTAACCCATTTATCACTGCCGGTAGGAAAAGAAATTGATCTTGCCGATAAAGGAACAATCAGTTGCAAATTCTGGGGGCTTGGTTCTGACGGAACAGTGGGTGCTAACAAGAACTCTATAAAAATTATCGGCGATCACACCGAGCAGTACGTGCAGGCATATTTTGAATATGATACAAAAAAATCCGGCGGGATTACCAAGTCGCACCTGCGTTTTGGAAAAAGGCCTATCCGCTCCAGTTATTATGTGAAAATGGCTGACTTTGTTGCTTGTCACAATCCTTCTTATATCAGTAAATATGATATTGTTTCAGATATAAAAGATAATGGTATTTTTTTATTAAACTGTAGTTGGACAGGAAAAGAATTGGACGAAAATCTGCCGGCAAATGTAAAACGAGCGTTGGCAGAAAAAAAAGTTCAGTTTTATACCATTGATGCAATTAGCATCGCTAAAGAAATTGGCTTAGGAAACCGTTTTAATAGTATTCTGCAGGCCGCCTTCTTTAAATTGGCAAATGTGATTCCGGTGACCCAGGCTGCTAACTATATGAAAGAAGCAATCTTAAAAACCTATGGCAAAAAAGGCGACAAAATTATCCAAATGAATTATGCGGCTGTAGACCAAGGTATAGCAAGTGTGCAGCAAGTAGAGATTCCGGCAGCATGGCTGAACGCAGTAGATCAAGAGATCGAAGAGAATCGCACTTTGCCTGACTTTGTTAAGAATATGATGATACCAATGAATGCCCAAAAGGGTGATGACATTCCGGTTAGTGCATTTGTTGGCAGGGAAGACGGCACTTTCCCACTGGGAACATCAGCTTTTGACAAGCGCGGCATTGCTGTTGATGTGCCGGAATGGATAGCGGACAACTGTCTGCAATGCAATCAGTGCGCTTATGTATGTCCGCACGCAGCTATAAGACCCTTTTTGCTTACCGGGGAGGAAACGGCAGTCGCTCCTGAGGGATATAACACCAGCAAGGCTAAGGGGAGTGGCTTAGATGGCTATCAATACCGCATGCAGGTAGATGTAATGGATTGTTATGGTTGCGGGAGCTGTGCACAAGTTTGTCCGGCTAAAGAAAAAGCATTAATTATGAAACCGCTTGAAACGCAAAAAGAACAGGCGACAAACTGGGAATATTCCCTGAAGCTGTCACACAAGGACAATCCTTTAGATAAGTTTACTGTGAAGGGAAGTCAGTTTGAACAGCCGCTGCTTGAGTTTTCCGGTGCTTGTGCAGGCTGTGGTGAAACTCCTTACATGAAACTGATGACTCAGCTGTTTGGCGACAGGATGTATGTAGCCAATGCAACTGGTTGTACCCAAGCTTGGGGTGCAGCGGCACCTTGCTTTCCGTATACGGTGAATAAGGATGGCTGTGGTCCAGCCTGGTCAAATTCCTTGTTCGAAAACAATGCCGAGTTCAGCCTCGGCATGTGTCTGGCTGTAAAACAGCAACGTGAGCGGCTTGCCATGAAGTTGGAACAACTGCTGCAAATCACCCAGGACAGTGCCTTGAAAATGGCTATTTCATCATGGTTGGAACATATTGATGATGAAACAGTTACCAAAGCAGTAAGCGCCAAGCTGCTTGCAGGTCTCAGTGCGGCGGAATGTAGCGGCGAAGAATCTGTGATAAAAGAATATGTTTTGAATAATAAAGAACATTTAGTCAAAAAATCTATGTGGATGTATGGTGGTGACGGCTGGGCCTATGATATTGGCTATGGTGGCCTGGATCATGTATTGGCCTCCGGTGAAGATGTAAACATTTTGGTGGTTGATACGGAAGTGTATTCCAATACTGGCGGGCAATCCTCAAAAGCCACACCGATCGGTGCGGTTGCCCAGTTTGCTGCTTCCGGCAAAAAGATTCAAAAGAAAGATCTGGGGATGCTTGCTATGACATACGGTTATGTCTATGTAGCCCAAGTGGCTATGGGAGCAAATCATGCCCAATTAATTAAAGCGTTAAAAGAGGCGGAAAGTTATAAAGGACCATCATTGGTTATTGCGTATGCGCCTTGTATCAGCCATGGTTTGATAAAAGGTATGGGTTCGGCCCAGCTAGAAGCCAAACTGGCGGTGGAGGCAGGCTATTGGCATCTTTATCGGTATAATCCTTTGCTCAAAGAGCTAGGCAAAAATCCTTTTGTGCTGGATTCTAAAGAACCACAAGCCAACTTTAAAGATTTCTTGATGGGCGAAGTAAGATATTCTGCCTTGGTGAGAAGTTTCCCAGAGCAAGCACAAGAGTTATTTGACGCAGCAGAAAAAGCGGCCATTGAAAAATATCGGGCATATAAAAAGCTGGCTGAAAATTGAACCCGATATTGGCTAATTACAAAGTTAAAGAGGTGTCAACAAATGATTAAAAAATTTGAGGAAATTGTAAAGCATGCCCAGGCAATAGGCCCGAAAACCATTGCTGTAGCAGCAGCTCAAGATATAGATGTATTGTTAGCAGTCAATAATGCCAAGAAATTAGGCATCGCTGATGCGATTCTTGTTGGTGATGAGAGAGAAATCCGCCGGATTGCGCTGGAAAATCAAATTGATATTAATAAGTTTAAGATTATTGATCAACAAGATATTGTGGAAGCGTGCCGCACCGCAGTTAAACTTGTGGCCGCAGGTCAAGCGCACATTGTTATGAAAGGTCTGGTAGAAAGCGCGACCATCCTTAAAGCTGTGCTTGATAAAGAATTCGGACTTAGAACCAATAGTGTGTTATCTCATGTTGCCGTTGCAGATATTGCCGGCTATGATCGCTTGTTCTACCTGACAGATGCTGCTATGAATATTGAGCCGGATTTGCAGACCAAGAAGCAGATTATTGAAAATGCATTGCAAGTTGCCAGGGCATTAGGCAACGAATGTCCCAAAGTAGCTTGTGTCTGTGCTGTCGAAAAGGTAAATCCCAAAATGAAAGCAACCTTAGATGCCGCAGAATTGGTAAAAATGAATAAAGACGGCGAGTTAACAGGTTGTGTAGTGGCAGGACCGCTTGCCCTTGATAACGCAGTATCACCAGAGGCGGCTAAACATAAAGGGATTACCGATCCAGTGGCCGGGAATGCTGATATATTGCTGGTGCCATATATTGAAGCAGGCAATATGGTGTATAAATCTATTGTCTTTTTTGCCAGAGGGCAAATAGCCGGCATAATTGTTGGAGCAAAAGTACCGGTTATTGTGACATCCAGAGCAGATTCTGATATAGCTAAGCTCAATTCAATTGCTATTGGGGTTTTAATGGCAAGTAAAAGTGAGGGAAACTAATACTATGAAAAACAATTTTCGAGTGCTGGCAATTAACCCAGGATCAACATCTACCAAGATTGCTGTTTTTGATAATGAACAATTGCTGTTAGAGCAAGTCATAAGATATTCGAATGAAGAGCTGGCTCCGTTTAACACTGTTATTGAACAGTATGAGTTTAGAAAAAATGGGATACTTAAAATATTAGATGACAATAATATTGATATTGCCACACTTGACGCTGTCGTGGGCCGGGGCGGCTTACTTAAGCCGATCGAAGGCGGTACGTATACTGTCAATGAAGCTATGTTTGACGATTTGCGCCAGGCTAAAAACGGTCAGGAACATGCCTCAAACTTAGGCGCGGTTCTTGCCAAAGAAATTGCCAATAAAATAAATATTCCCGCCTACATTGTTGATCCGGTTGTTGTTGATGAACTGTCTGATATTGCCCGCATCTCCGGTTTGCCGGGGTGTGACAGAGTAAGTATTTTTCATGCCCTGAACCAAAAGGCGGTTGCCCGTAAAATTGCAAATGAATTGGGCAAGCCCTATGAGGAAATTAATTTAATTGTTGCTCATATGGGGGGCGGAATATCTGTTGGCTCTCATCAAGGCGGAAAAGTTATTGATGTCAATGATGGCCTTTATGGAGATGGGCCTTTCTCGCCGGAGCGAACAGGCGGCTTACCATCAGGAAGTATGGTTGATCTTTGTTTTTCAGGAAAGTATTCCACTCCAGCTGAGGTAAGAAAAATAATTGCCGGCAAGGGCGGACTAGTAGCTTATTTAAATACAAACGACGGCCGCGAAGTTGTAAAATTAATTGAAAATGGCGATGAAAAAGCCAAACTGGTTTATTCAGCCATGGCCTACCAGATAGCTAAAGAGATTGCAGCAAATGCAGCTGTATTGTTTGGCAAGGTTGATGTTATTGTTTTAACAGGCGGTTTAGCCTATGATAAAATGCTGGTAGAGATGATTAGTGAGAGGGTACGTTTTATTGCCGACATTAAAGTAGTTCCGGGCGAAAACGAAATGAGTGCGTTAACCGAAGGGGCGCTGCGGGTACTGCGCGGACAGGAGCAGGCTAAAGAATATAAATAGTGTAGATATTTGAGAAACAAATGAACCCAGCTCACAATATGTGATTTGGGTTCATTTTATGTTGCCCACAAGGGCAGTAACTAGGCGGTCAAAATTTGCTATGGGCTTGGTAGTAGGAACAATTAACTGAACAGCAAGGGTGTGAACTGCTACCCGTCAAGTAGACAATGAAATAAGAAAAAAATTTTCTCTGCCAGTAGCCCTACAGAATGGGCTGCTGGCAGTTTTTATGCGGCTAAATACATTTCATGTTTTTCATACGGAGTCAAAACACCAAGATTTCGTTGTACTCGTTTCGTATTGTAATAAATGATGTAACGCTTAATCATATCTACCAATGACTCTCTATCTATGAAGCGTTTGCCGTAATATCGTTCCCGCTTCAAAATCCCCCAAAATCCTTCCATTGGTCCGTTATCAATACATTTCCCTACTCTGGACATGCTCTGTGTCATACCGGCTTTTACAAGCATTCCGTGGAAGGTTCGGTTTGTATACTGATATCCTCTGTCACTGTGAAACAGAGGATGTTTTGACGGATTGACAGCTACAGCTGCAGCAAAGGTATTGTATACCAATTCATTGTCGTTGCGATCACGGATGATGAAGGACACGATTCGGCGGTCATAGAGATCCAGGATGGCACTGAGATAAATCTTATGCTTTTCAAGTCCTGTATAATACTTGAATTCTGTCACGTCTGTCAGCCACTTTTCATTCGGCTTGTCAGCATGAAAGTCACGATTCAAAAGATTTTCCGCTATATGCTGTGGCTTAGCAGATTGCCGGGTACAACCAAGGTTGCTGTATTTAATCGTCGATTTAATATCCAATTGACGACAAATTCTCAACACGCGTTTGTCGTTTATCTTTGTATTGTAATCATGGGCTAAATCATCCCGGATACGTCGGTAGCCTTTATCCGGATTTTCCTGATGGATCGTTTCAATGAGCTGTGCGATACGTTTGTTTTCAACTTCGCTCATCGGTTCTTTTCGCTTCAGCCATTTGTAATAAGCGGATCGGGCTACATGAGCAAGACGGCAAAGTTCATCGATTGGATAACTATTGTTTATGTTTTCGTGTTCCTGCCTAATAAGCGTGTAAAGACTTGCTTGGTAGACTAGGCTTAATCCCGCCTCCTTTCTAGCGCATCTAACTTTTTTAGAAAGTCCCGCTCCATCTTAAGCATGTAGTTTTCATGCTCTAACTGCGCAATTTTGACTGTTAGCCTTTCTTCTTCCGTTCTTGGTTCTTGCTTGTTTGTTCGCTGACCTCGTCTATCTTCCAAGCCCGCTACCCCTAATTCAGCAAATTTATTTGTCCAGGCATAAACCTGCTGATAGGATACCTGATACTTATCCGCAATTTCGCCATAATTTCTGCTTGCAGCAAGGCACTCCTTAGCAATTTTCACTCGATCTTCCTTCGTGGTTTTCCGTACTTTCGTCATGTTGCGATGTCCTCCTTGGCGACTAAAGTCCTCATGACGATTATACACCTCAACCCAGCGTAGGATTTGAGCGGTAGAACGAATTTTATATTTTTCACATAGCATTAACAAGCTTCCGTGTCCAGAGAGATATTCTTTCACTACTTTCTCCTTAAGTGTAGGAGAATACTTTCGATGTTTATTCGTTGGCAAAAAAGCAGTGGATCCTTCCGATTTATATTTACATATCCACTTCTGAATCGATGAGAGCTTTACTCCGGTAATGCGACCTATCTCACGCTGACTAATTGTTCCAGACAGATATTTCTCTACAAATTTAATCTTTTCTTCTGGAGTTACTTTACTGGCATAAAAAAATCCCCCCATAGTCGACAATTTATTTTTTCATTGTCTCCTATAGGGGGAGCATATCAGTCTAAGAGCGACAGCCCTTTTTTATTTTGTCGAGTAAAATAATCACCATTAGTCGATGGTTGCGTATACTATATAGCACAAAACCTCGCGGGGAGTGATAACAATGACGTGCCAATGGCCAGAAGATGTCATTACTGCTGTTGAAGCCGGGCAAATATCTCCTCTTGAAGCATTTAGAAAACTACGTGAAATGAACAATACTCATGGTAATGATGTTCAGGGAAGTGTCGAACAGCGTATTGAAAATATTTTGCGTGAGCTTGACAGTCTGATTGGTCTTAACGAAGTGAAAAAATTAGTACGTGAAATATACGCGTTTATTGAAATTCAAAAACGCCGGGAAAAAGAATGTTTAAATACTGAGCCGCTGGTACTGCATATGATTTTTAAAGGTAATCCGGGCACGGGCAAAACAACAGTGGCTAGAATTATGGGGCAAATTTTTCGTGAGATGGGGGTTTTGTCCAGAGGCCATCTTATTGAGGTGGAACGGGCAGATTTAGTAGGTGAGTATATCGGTCATACAGCCCAGAAGATGAGGGACCAATTGAAAAAAGCCTATGGAGGCATATTGTTTATAGACGAAGCTTATTCATTAGCTCGAGGCGGTGAGAAAGATTTCGGTAAAGAAGCAATTGATTGTATGGTGAAAGCAATGGAAGATCATAAAGATGAACTAATCTTAATTTTGGCTGGATATAAACGTGAAATGGATAGTTTTTTACAGACAAATCCAGGACTGCACTCACGGTTTCCTATACATATTAATTTCCCTGATTACAGCAAACAGGAGTTATTAGAGATTGCCGAGCTGTTGTGCATAAAGCGCCAATATCAGCTTAATCCTCAAGCAAAAATTAAATTGCTAAACTTGCTTAATCCTCCTGTTGAAAGTAATGACGATAAGTTTGGCAATGCCCGTACTGTGCGAAATGTTATTGAAAAGGCTATACGGAGACAGGCAGTTCGATTAATAAGCAAACATTTTACCACCAGAGAGGAATTAATGGTTATAGAGCCATGCGATTTTGAGGAGGTGGAAAAATGCGTGAGTGTGTAATTGTTGGCCGCCCTAATTCTGGCAAGACGCTGTTTGCACTTAATTTTGCCGGATATCTTGGAATTAAAAACATCGATGTGACATTTAAAACATATGACGGAGTAATGAATTGTCGCCATTTTTCGATAGAAGAAGCTAAACGTGAATTATGTGGAAATGTTATGCATAGAACTTGTTCGTTGCAGTCAATGATCTTAAATATGAAAGTAGGGAAAACAACAGTCAATTTTAAACTTACCGATACTTGCGGGGTTAGTGAACAAATACATAATGAAGAAAGAGTACGAAAAGGCATGGCTCAAACTATCAGTCTGTTGCGTTCAGTTGATTTTATTTTGCACGTGGTAGACTTATCGCTTATTAATAAAGAATTTCGCAATAAGACTTCTATTGATTGTGAGTTATACAACTATGGCAAAGTGTCTAAGGCATATGTGGTTCTTGGCAATAAATATGATTTAAGTTCTTCTAAAAACAATTTAGTGCATTTGATCGCTGCTTTTCCTAAAACAAATATAGTACCGATTTCCGCATTATACAGCCAGGGGTTTAAGGAGGTAAAGGCTTGTGTGGCCAGAAATATTTGAGTTTTTGACTACAACAACTGCAGTTGCTTGTTGTTCGGCTGCGGTAAAATTAGCTGATGATTATTTGGATAAAGAATATGATGCTATAATAGGTAAAATTAACTGGGCCGCAATTTTTGATAAAGGCACGATGCTGTATGCTATGTTTTTATTAGCTCTGTCTGCAGGTATCAATGCGCCGCTTTCGCTGTCGTTATTTTTGGGTTGTTATATTGTTGGAATGTTTAATAACATGTATTTGCGCTTTCCTAGCCGTTTAAATGGATTTCAGGAATCATTGATAGTTTTTGGTGTCGGTGTACTGCTATTTGGCTGGAACTACATACTATTCTCATTAAGTTTTGTATTTGCGGTGCAATTATTTGATGATTATATTGATGCCAGTTGTGACAATATAAGCGGGCAAAGAAATTTAGCTAACCGATATGGTAAAATTGAGTGTCTGCTTGTAGGTATAATTTGTATGCTGATAGCGTGGACGGGCGGAGAAAAATTGTTTCTGCCCACATTGGCCGGCACGGCTTTTGTATATCTACTATCACTTAAAATCGGGAAGGTGCGAGTATGATAGTCTATGTAACTGTCGGAATGCTAATGGCATTTTTGCTTGGGTATATTATCGGCAAGCGCTATGGTTGGGAGCAAGGCTATAACAAAGCCCAAGCGGTTGTGCCATTAGAAATACGCCAGCAATCATTCGAGAAGGGAAAATGCGTTATTTGCGAAGAATTATGGAATGACGCAAGAAAATGTGAAATTTATAGGCGGGAATTGGATACTTTATAACAAAAGTATTGTACAATATTAAATAGTCATAATAAGGTTAAGGTGAGAGGTGTTAGATAATTGCCTGAAGTACTTGGAGAAACAAATGGCATAAAAAGAACAATTATTGAAAACTTGGAACAGCTATACGAATACGTGGTTCCTTTCGGGCAGACAATCACCCATGAATTGGCACTGGCTATGGCTGATGTTGCTGAGTCGCTTAATCGTGAAATTGCGGTATATATTAACCGCAGGGGAACTGTTGTCCAAGTTGCTGTTGGCGATACTAAAACGGTATCGCTGCCAGAGACCGAAGGCAGGCGTGCTTTGCACCGGCTGAGCGGTATTCGTTGTATACATACTCACCCAGGCGGTGATAGTCAACTAAGCAATGTTGATATGGCGTCGCTTAAAGAGATGCGCTTTGATATCATGGCTGCAATCGGCGTTAAAGAAGGGCTTCGAGAAATTAGTTTTGCTTTCATTTCCGGGCAGAGTGTCGAAAGTTATGAGGTGCAGTCGGTAGGACCATTGTCTTTAGCTGATTTTGTGCAGATTGATCTAAATTATCTTACTAGTCAAATTGAGCGATTACTAGAAGCAAAAGAAGCTATGTCTAATATTGATCAAGTTGAAAAGGCATTGTTGGTTGGGATAGAAAAGCAAGGAGAATGGGATGTCGCCGATTCTCTGAGCGAATTAGCTCAATTAGCTGAGACGGCAGGGGCTGAAGTCGCAGGTTCTGTTTGGCAAAAACGAAGCCGAGCAGATGCCACTTTTTATGTTGGTCGAGGCAAGGTTCAGGAGATTAACCTTATTCGACAGGAATTAGGCGTCAATGTTGTTATTTTTGATGATGAACTATCACCAGCCCAACAACGTAATTTAGAACAAGCGCTAGGCATCAAGGTGATTGATAGATCGGCATTGATTTTGGATATTTTTGCGCAGCGTGCACGATCGCATGAAGGAAAACTGCAAGTGGAATTGGCTCAATTAAAATATAATCTTCCACGATTAGGCGGTCAAGGTTTAGTATTATCGCGGTTAGGTGGAGGAATAGGTACCAGAGGCCCGGGCGAAACAAAACTTGAAGTTGATCGGCGTAGAATAAGAGCAAAAATTAATGATATTGAGAAAGAAATTGAAAACTTTAAGACGCATCGAGCTCTGCATCGGGAGCGTCGGCAGGCATCAAAAATTCCTACAATAGCATTAGTTGGTTATACAAATGCCGGAAAATCAAGTTTGCTTAATAGGCTTACTGCCGCTGAAGTTCTAGCAGAAGACAAGCTTTTTGCTACATTAGATCCGACAACAAGACGAACTAAATTACCAAATGGAAAAGAAGTGTTAATAACAGATACTGTCGGATTTATACAAAAACTTCCACATCAGTTAATTGCAGCATTTCGCGGTACGCTCGAAGAGGTAGTACAGGCTGATTTGTTGCTTCATGTTATTGATGCAAGTCACCCGCAGTTCGAAAAACAAAGTGTAGCTGTATACAATGTGCTCAAGGAATTGGGGGCTGACTCAAAACCGGTGATAACAGTATTTAATAAGGTAGACAAAATCGATAGCGAATATGTTGTCGAGCGTATGCTCAGGCAAGAGTGTAGTGTTGCTATATCTGCAGTTGAGGGAACTAATATTGATACTTTGCTTGCTATGATAGAAAACAGTATTAAAGCAACAAGTGTTGATGTAAAATTAATGCTGCCTTATGATGATAGTGGGATTATGGCAAGGCTATATAATATTGCTACTGTAAATTCTGTGGATTATCACACAGAAGGAATTATTGTTTGTGCTTCCATAGCGCCAGAATATTTTGAGCGGTATAGGAAATATGTAGTAGGAGATGAGTAATTCATGAGTAGGTTTTCAGATCAAATAATAGCTTTAAAAGTAAAAGCATTGGAGCAGGCCAGGCCATTATTTGAAAAGATTGATGAAATATCTGAATCAAATACAGCAAAGGTGCTTGATTCTTTTCGCAACCAGCAAGTTTCTGAATATCTTTTTCGGACTACAACCGGCTATGGATATGGTGATAGCGGACGGGAACGTCTTGAAGCAGTGTGGGCAGAATTATGTGGAGCGGAGGCGGCTTTAGTACGTACTCAATTTGTGTCTGGTACGCATGCATTATCCTGTGTTTTATTTGGCTTGCTGCGGCCGGGCGACGAACTGGTGGCAATTACCGGTACACCATACGATACAATGCAGACTGTTATTGGACAAGCTGTTCATACTCCCGGTTCACTCATAGAGTGTGGTATTAGTTATCGGGAAATTCCTATGAATCAGGAAGGAATTGATTTGGCAGCAATTCCGAAATATATTAATAACAACACTAAAATGGTGCTGATTCAGCGATCGCGCGGTTATAGTCTGAGGAAACCATTATCTATTGATGAAATTAGGGCTGCATGTGCTGAAGTAAAGAAGCATAATCCTAATTGTATCTGCTTTGTCGATAACTGTTATGGCGAATTTGTCGATACTATAGAACCGACTGCTGTTGGCGCAGATATAATGGCTGGATCGCTAATTAAGAACCCTGGTGGTGGATTGGCACCTTCAGGGGGGTATATTGCTGGTAAAAAGGAATTAGTAGATATGGCTTCATATCGATTAACGGCACCAGGGTTAGGCGGGAATCTGGGAGCGAGCCTTGCAGATACACGTTTACTTTATCAGGGGCTGTTTTTAGCGCCACATGTCGTATCACAGGCATTAAAAGGAGCAGTATTTGCCGCAATATTATTTGATTTACTAGGATACAAAACTTTGCCGCATTTTAACGAGCGTAGAAGCGATATTATTCAAGCAATAGAACTTGGTTCGCCAGAGAAAATGATTGCATTTTGTCAAGGCTTGCAACAATATTCGCCAGTAGATGCTCATGTAAAACCAATACCGGGTCCTATGCCTGGTTATACTGACCAGGTAATTATGGCAGGAGGGACGTTTATTCAAGGCTCATCGATTGAACTTAGTGCAGATGGTCCTTTGCGGCCTCCGTATATAATATACTTACAAGGCGGACTAACTTTTGAACATGCTACTTTAGGAATATTAGGGGCAGCAAATGCTATCATAAATATATAATTCAGACATTTATTTGCATATTTCTAAAAATAGAGCTAAGTTAATGACAGGAAAAAAGGTAGAAGCGTCGAATAAAGCAAAAGTATGACTACGTATGGCTTAAAAATATATGCTTTTGGTGATTAACGTGGGATATATTATTGCTAGTTTTATTGCTATATTTATTACGACGCTAATTGTTTATAAGGTCGCAAACAACATATTTGGGCTAGGCTTACGGTTGAAGCCAATATTGCTGTGTGCAGTATGCGCTATGCTTATTAGCCTGGTTTTGCCGAAAATTATTGTAGGATTTGCCGGTTTGCCGGCTACATTAGCAGTGCTGGCTGTTTTTGCAGTGGTTTTTGCGTATTTTGTTGCCCGATATGAGGATATACCTCTGCCACACCAAGATACAGATGCTGAAGCAGATAGCACCTGTTGTCTTGAAGCTACGCTTTGGGAAACAGAAGTAGCTGAGAATAAATTAAATAAAGGACAATTTACGCTGCAAGAAGAATCTTTGAATGATACCCGAGTTGCTTCGGTTGATGAAGAGTCTGATATAGTGCAAGCAGATAATTATAACATCGCTGTTGATACGAGGGGCAGTTTGGAAGATAATCCTCCAGAAAATCAACAGATTGATGCTGCGGAAAGTGTGAGTTTTAAACTGCCTGAATCAGCATATGTTAAGGAGACTCAAGAGGCTGACTCTCCTTTAGAAACAGAAGTAGTTGAGAATGAATTAGTGGAAGTGATTCAAGAAGTAAACAGCAATGTGATTGATCCGCAAATTGCTTTGACTAGTGCTGACAGTTCTGCCGGATCTGAAGCGATCAGTCTTGAGTTGCCTACAGAGAGTGATAATGTTGAAACAGTTGGTAGTTATTTAGACGCAGAAACAGTTGATAATGAATTATATGACCAAGAGAATATGGTGGAGGCTAATGAAGCTGTTTCTACAGATATAGCTTTGGATATAACAGAATTAGATAACAATGCTTTGTGTGTTGAGAATAGCAATGTTATGGAAGCTGATATAATAGAGCGACAGCTTTTGCATAGACAAGAAGGCTTGGAGGAAAGTCAACTGGCAGCTGAAATAGCTGACGAAGGAACTGAATTCACTAAGGGTATCGAGGTGGAAGATTCCAGCGCTGAAGAGAGCGAAATGAAGGATATTAATGAAGCGTCAGGTCAGGTGGCTGCAGAAGTATTATTGCAAATGCCTAATAAAGTGATAGCAGGACAAGCTGAATCTCCTGTAGACCAGGCATTCATGCAGGAGGTTGATGACGTCAGAATGGAGTATGAGGAATTAAACGCTAGCTCTGTGCAAATGGAAGCTGTGGAATTGGACGACTTAATTGATTTTGCCTTTGTATGTAAAGAAACTCAGGATTATAACAATGCGTATAAGTCTTTTAAAAAGGCGTTAACTTTATATCCTAATAGCGAAGCAGCTCCATTTCTTGTAGTGGAAATTGGTAACATCTTGAAAAATAAAGGGAATTATGATGAGGCTATAAAAATATTTTCAGAAGGTCGAAATTTATCCCAAACAAAGCATGATGAAATGATGGAACAGGAATTTATTAGTACCATTGCTTATTTGCGGATTACTAAAAATATTCTACTTCAAAATCGGCTTGGTAATATTCCGTTCTTTGAGATTCCAACACAAATTCTTAATCAGATTGATGAAGAGTTTCGAGAATGGCGTAATGTAGGTAATATCTAATTATGAAATATTTGGAGGGCATAAGATGAAAAAAAGTGTAGAAATTATTGGACAACCAGTTATTAGCATTACTGAAGGTAAGGAGCTAGGTAATGTTAAAGATCTTCTTATTAACCATTCTAATGGCACAATTGCTGCATTGGTTATTCAAGATGACAAATGGTATTTAGGTGCTAAACTTGTACCATTTAATACAATAGCGGGTGTTGGTGAATCTGCGGTGACTATTAATAATAGTAGTGATATTGTTACTATTGCTGGAAATACTGAGTTTGAAAAACTGTTTGAAGCCGGTATAAAAATCATTGGTACCAAGGTTCTTACTAAGGGCGGTAAGATTCAAGGTAAGATTAATGAAATTTTAATCGATAATACAGGTAAAATTGATTCTTGTGAAATGGAAAAACCAGATGGTGAAGTTACACAACTTCCGGCACAAACTATTGTTACTTTTGGTAAAGAAGTAGTAATTGTTTCTGATAGTGAAGAGGCAGTGAGTAACATCGCTGCAGCGCCAACCGTAGTAGAACCTGTTTCTGTTCAACCGGAACAAAAAGCTGAACCTGCTCCGAGCGTTCCTGCAGTAGAAGAGAATATTCTTGTTCCGCAGGAAGAGGTTGAAAAAACTAAAGAAACAACACAAGAGAAAGAGCAGCCTGCTGATGATTCAGCTAAGAAATTTGATGACAAACATCGCAAGTTCTTGCTGGGAAAGAAAGCATCGCGGCGTATTGAAACTGACAATGGCATGTTGATTGTTGAACAAGGTGGCGATATTACCGAAGAGGTTTTGCAAAAAGCTAAGCTTGCTGGTAAATTCGTTGAATTGTCAATGAATATCCAATAGTATATAATCTATAACCCCCGCTATATTAGCGGGGGTTTGCTTGAGAAGCTATTCGCGAGATTATCGACACTTAACACAATGAAAGGATTGAGCGTGTTTTGTGCAGACTGTAACATCTAAAAAAACAAACATATTGTTATTTTTGATTATTATAATGCTATTTAGCTCAGTAAGTATGATTGCGGCTAATACGGCATTTTTAGTCACAGATGAAATTTACCAAGGGGTCACTGTTGGCGATATTCATGTTGGTGGTTTATCTGTGGGCCAAGCACAGGATAAAATTGCTGCTGCGATTAAAGAAAGAACTACTAAATCGCCTGTAATTATCGCTGTATATAAAGAAAAGAAATGGACAATTTCTGCACAAGATATTGATCTAAGCATTCAAGCCGATATGTTAGCTAAACAAGCATATGATGTTGGGCGAACCGGGAATATTATTTATCGTATCAAAGAAAGATATTTAGCGGTAAATCAGGGGCATTATTTACCGCTGACTGTTCAATGCGATCGCGAAAAAATCCAAAGTATTATCGCTGATATTGCCAAAAATGTTGATCAAAATCCACAGAATGCTAGAGTGAAATTAGCAGAAAACTATAAAGTTATTGTAGAACCAGAAGTAATCGGCCATAGAGTTGACATCGATAAAACAATAACAGAGATTTTCAAACAGCTTAATACCAAGCTTGCCTTTACTTTAAATATTGCGGTAGACGATTTTATCCCCTCGATTGGAGCTAGTGATCTAGCTAATATTGATGGTATAATTGCGACCTATATTACGCAATTCGATCCTGGCGATCAAAATCGTGCACAAAATGTGACTTTGGCTGCCCGGAGTGTTAACGGAGTATTGGTTAAGGCGGGAGAAATATTTTCTTTTAATGATACTGTGGGATTAAGGTTGCCTAAATATGGCTATAAAGAAGCTCCTGGATATATTGATGGAGTTTTAGTTCCTGATTGGGGCGGGGGAGTATGCCAGGTTAGCAGTACTTTATATAACGCTGTTTTATTAGCGGATTTTGATATTGAAGAGCGAACCGCTCATTTTTATCCACCTGGTTATGTACCGTTAGGTCAGGATGCGACGGTTGCAGATAATCAACTGGATTTTAAGTTTAAAAACACAATGACTAATAATGTTTATATTACGAGTGAAATAGTTGGTAATAGACTTGTTGTTAATGTTTTTGGTAAGCAAAGGGAAAAGCCGCCTGAAATTTATGTAGTTTCTGCAGATAAAAGGGTATTAGAACCAAATACTATTATTCGCCAAGATAAATCGCTGGAGTTAGGAAAAGAGATAGTAGAAGCTGAAGGACAAAAAGGTTTTCAGGTATCCACTTATCGTATAAAAAAAATTGATGGTGTAATTGTTAAACAAGAATTTTTAGCAGCAGATGAGTTTAAACCAGTTGATAGAATTGTTCGTGTTGGAACCAAGGTGGCAGCACAGCCGAATAATCAACCTAAGAAATAGCAATAATTTATATTTTGTTTAAAATAACAAAAAAACAGTTCCTCAGGGAACTGTTTTTTATCATTCATTTACTGAAGCTGGCGAAATACCCCGATAACTTTACCTAATATACTAACATTACGAGAACAGATGGGGTCCATTGTTGGATTTTCTGGTTGCAATCGGATATAATCTTTCTCTTTAAAAAAACGTTTCACAGTTGCTTCCTCTTCATCAATAAGCGCAACTACAATATCACCATTACGGGCAGTTGTTTGGCTTCGAACTAATACATAATCGCCATCTAAAATCCCGGCATCAATCATACTAGTCCCTTTTACCGCAAGCATAAATGCTTCGTCATCTCCAACTAACTCTGTTGGAAAAGGGTAAGTTTCTTCGATATTTTCAACTGCTAAAATAGGTTCACCTGCCGTGACCCGGCCAACTAACGGTACCGGTGTCATTTGTTTTTGACGCCAAGGCGCTTCCTCTAAGATCTCAATCGCACGTGGTTTAGTGGGATCTCTTCTAATGAAGCCCATTGATTCAAGCTTTGATAAATAACTATGTACTGTAGAGCTTGAGCTTAAACCAACTGCTTCACCTATTTCGCGTACAGAAGGAGGGTAACCTTTACTGCGAAGCGCATCTTTAATATATTTCAATATCTGCTTTTGCCGGGTATTGAGCAATGCTTCTTTATTGATACTCACAGATTCACCGCCGATTCCTAATATTATATTACTATTATAACATTATAATGCTAATATGCAAACGTTCGTTCGCGGCATTTTGCTTTAAGCATCATTTTTCATGAATGTTTTTTGTGTGACTCCGATTATGTAAATTTACCATAATTATAAAAACTAATAAATTTTACAATTATTTGTGTAATTATATGATACAATAATATTGTATCAAGCAGTATCATCAAGTACATAATAGTGCTGCTTGCTTGAGGCAGCAGAATAAATTAACGAGGAGTGGAAATTATGTGTGATGAACGCGATCTTGAAATGACTGATGAAATACCGGTGCTTTTTACAGATGATGTTGAACTGCTTGGGGATCGTTTAATGGATATTATTATAGCCATGGGATTGCCAGAGGAGCAGACTAATGCTGTACTGCGCCTGATCAATGACGCGGTTGAAGAACATCATCAAAACATCTTGGATACCTTTGAGGATACTCTTGAAGACATTCCGGAAGAAGAAGAGGAAGAAGAGAAAATATAAATTTTTCAGCCGCAATACAAATGCGGCTTTTTTTTCGCTTGTTTGTCTAATTGCGTACATATGAAAACTATTCTTGAGGCTCTAAGACCCTTCTGAATTTGTTGAACAGAACGCTTGCATTGTATTTGTGATTTTCTGGAATTGATGATAAAATATAATCATAGTAATTTTGTGAGTTTGCTGATTTTGATGAAATATATAATCACAACGTTGCTAGGATTATATATTTGAGAGGTAATAATTATGTATATTGAAAAACGTAAAAATGGGACGTTTTATTTAAAAAGAAGTGTGTATAATCCCGAAACTAAAAGGCCTCAAAATACATCAATTTACCTTGGCTCAAATCCTGTACAAGCAAAAGACAAATTAAAAACTCTAACGAATGATGTAAGTCTCTTAGAGCAAATCGCCGATATATTACCATATGAGATTGAGATCGAAAAAGCAATCAGGGAACTTCAAAAATTAAATAACTTGCGAACCGAGGGAGTAACGAAAATTATTAAAGAGTGTCTAACCGATTTATCAAACGCAAAACAATTTATGCAAATAGCACGCGAAGGGACGCTTGTGCCCACTTCTGATTGTGTAGATTGTCGCTTTAAAAATGCAAACCAATGTGACCACTTTAAAAATATATTTTTAACTGGAAATGGAAGATATAAAGATGGCAGCTTAATACGCTGTCTTGCCTATGAATTAGGAAAAACTAAACAAGGCTCAATTAAACTACCGCGTGATTTTAGAATACGCTAATATACAATAATGATAGAGGATACATGGGATAAGGTGTATTTGATTAGGCAACTAAATAATTTAAACAATAATACCCAAGTATACCCAGGACAAGTTTTAAAGGTAGTCCGAAATAAATAAAGGCAAAAAAATATCGCCTGTCAGATTTGTTCTGGCAGGCGATTGTTATAACTATTTTGCGCTGCGAGCCATTAGACTTGCTACTTTATTAGCAAAACTAATAGGGTCATCTGGAGTAATTCCTTCCATAAGTAATGCTTGGCCGTAAAGTAAATCACAGTAATCTTTAAAGGACTGAGAGTCAGAGTCTGTCTGATGCAAAGTTTTTAATACGCCAAATATCTCGTGGTCAGGGTTAATTTCAAGAATCCGGTTGGCTTTGTACATGTTTTTATTCATTTCTGATAAAATTTGTTCCATTGAGAGGCTGATCCCGCTATCATCGCTTACTAAGCAGACAGCGCTGGATTTTAAACGATTACTGATTTTAACGTCAGTTACTTTGCCTGTTAAGTATTCTTTAATAGCTTTAATCAGAGGTTCATTTTCCTTAGCCAAGGACTCAGTATCTTTTTTTGCCTCGGGGGAATCAACATCATCAAGATCCAGGCTGCCGCGGCTGATTGACTGGAATTTCTTTCCTTCGTATTCATGCAGCGCATCAATAGCAAACTCATCAACACGGTCAAAAAGATACAACACTTCAACGTTTTTGTCGCGTAACAATTCCATTTGCGGTAATCGTTCAACTGATAAGCGGTCTTTGCCGGCGGCATAGTAAATTACTTTTTGGTTTTCCGGCATGCGCTTGGTATAGTTTTCTAGTGTTGTGAGTTCTTCAGCAGCATGTGAGGAAGCAAACAACAGTAAATTCTTTAATTTGTCACGGCTTTGATAATCAGTGTATATACCAGTTTTGATTGCTTTGCCGTATTCCTGCCAGAACTTCTCGTATGTTGGACGATCTTTTGATAACATGGTTTCCAGGTTTTTCAATATACTCTTTTCGAGATTTTTGCCAATCAGTTTTAACTGTTGGCTTTGTTGCAGGAGTTCACGGGAAATATTAAGCGAGAAGTCAGGAGAATCAACTAAGCCACGGACAAAACGCAAATAATCAGGCAGCAGGTCTTGACAGTTATCCATAATAAAAACATTTTTGGAATATAGCCGTATGCCTGTTGTAGATTCGCGTTGATAGAAGTCGAAGGGGGCGTGTGTGGGAATATACAGAAGACTGATATATTCTACAGTACCTTCCACTTTGGAATGAATAACTTCCAGGGGATCTTCCCAATCATGGAATAAATTTTTATATAATTGATGGTATTCATCCTGAGTAATATCATTCTTGTTTTTGGTCCAGAGTGGAGCCATAGAGTTGAGGGTACGTACTTCTACCGTTTCGGTAGGTGTTGCATCTTCAATTTCTTTGCCATCAGCATCAAGCGGTTTTTCTTTTTTGATAAAATTCATCTTGATAGGATAGCGGATATAATCAGAATATTTTTTGACTAAATTTTGCAAATTGTAGTTGTTAAGGAAATTTTCTTCAGGATGCTCAGATGAGCGATACTCCTCTTTAAGCGTCAAAATGATGGTAGTGCCCCGGGCGTCCTTGGTGCATTCTTCAATAATATATGTGCCGTCACCGGTTGACTCCCAGCGAATACCCATAGCTTGGCCAGGAGCACGGGTTAATATGGTAACTTTTTCAGCTACCATAAAGGCTGAGTAGAAGCCTACGCCAAATTGACCGATAAGTTCCGCGTCGGCAACTGCGCCGGCAGTCTGTATTTTGTCAAGAAAAGCTTTAGTACCGGACTTGGCAATTGTTCCAATGTTTTCAATAACTTCTGTATAGGTCATACCCATGCCATTATCAGAAATGGTGAGAGTGTTTGTTGCTTCATCAGGCAGAATAAATATTTGAAAATCGGCATTATTTTCAAGCAAGTCAGGGTTAGTTAAGGACTCAAAACGAATTTTGTCAATTGCATCTGAAGCGTTGGAAATTAGCTCCCGGAGAAATATTTCACGGTTTGTATAAATAGAATGAATCATTAAATCCAGCAGTTGTTTAGTTTCTGCCTGGAATTCTTTAGTTTGTTTACTGATTGTTTCTTGAGACATTGCAAAACCTCCAATATCATTAAAAAATTCTTTTGTTAGCACTCTTGTTGATTGAGTGCTAATTCTATTTTAATAATAGCGAAAATAATGTATAAAATCAAATAGGCGAAAATATAAAATTGGCAGATACTAGCTTTTTTCTGCCAATCATATAAAATATCTCCTGTTTTTGGGGAATTGCAAATTTTTTCTAGCTATTTTAGTTAATTTCCTTTTAGCATGCGCAGTAAGGGCAAGGCTAAAGCTGTTACAACTAAAACAAAAACTCCTACGGCTCCGCCAAGATTGCCATTATTCTTTAACCAATAGGCGTATGTTAAGGCATGAAAGCCTATGATTGTGCCTAATCCCAGATATATATAATCCATTCGTTACTAACCCCTTATCGGCATGCTCTTAATCATTAGTCCGGTGCGGCGGATTTTAGTGTTGACTTGTATACGAATTTCAGCTTCAGGATAAAGATCATTCCAGTTAAAACTGGCAACTTCATCATAGGTGTTGAATTCGGGTCTAAAGTAGCGGCCAAAATTAACAACATCTGTTCCTAGTTCTTGCGTATGTGTAAGCATAGCTGCCATCTGCAGCTTAATGGCTTTTGACACCTGTGTCTCTAACCCTTTCCTGCTATCTAGGGCCTCATAATTGATACCACTGGGAATGCTGGTGATTTCGCCCTCTAACAGCACGTCAATGTCAATAACTGGTCGCTTATTCTCAAAGCCAACGTTAATTTTTGGGCTTTTTCCTAGACGCAAGAGGACATGTACGTTACGCTCCGACATCTTGGGATCAACTATAGTTAAAAAGCCTTTAGGAAATTTGTCCATCAGAATAGCAACCATGCGCGTTTCTTCATTAGTCAGCATTCCTGCCAATTTGTCGCGCTTGAAAACCGCCGTGCCAAGAACAGAAGCCGGATTACCACCTTGACGAGGTATATTTCCAGGCAGATACTCGCTAGCTCGTTCCGGTGAGGTTGGCTTGGCGCTCGGTTTGTCTTGGCCTGATAGGGGATTAATTCCCGCTAACACGGCGTAGGGAGCGCCGCTTGTACTTTTTAATCGATTATAAAATTCATGAATATGTGTAGGTAATAAATAACCGGTCTCATTCCCCGATAACAAGATACCTTCAACCCAACGAGAAGGCAATACTTCAATTGATGGGCGATTCTCTTTTATAAACTCTTGTGCCGTTCCACGGACGACCATCATATACATAGAGCCGCGAAATTCGCGAAAGCGGAGGAAGGGGGCAACTAAGTCCCCCAATCCACGGCGTGCCAGATCTTCTCCGACCACCCATACCTTAACATGAGATAAGTCAGGAGATCTTGCAATTGATGAACTAAGCAAGGCACGGCCTTCGGCTAATGAAGGGGCTTTGATGGTGATTGTGGTTACGCTTTTGCTGCTGTCGGCGTCACCGCCGCCGCCACTTGTGCCGAGCACTCTGGGAATTGCAATCATGTATGTAATATTTAGGTGTTTGTTTGGCAAAGCATCGACACCGACAGCTATAACATAAGCCACCTCATCGGTTTCTCTGGCGCCGGAACAGCCGGATAACAGCAGGCACAATATCAAACCTAGACAGCTAATCGTCAAACGAAGGGACATGAGGGAGCCTCCCTTTTTTAGCCTTTACAATAGCGGCTGCTAGTAATAGCAAAGTAATGATAAATAGAACTAAAGTAAAAAAGTTGGATACTATAAAATTGTCCAGGCGAATAACGGTAGCAATGTCAGGCGGCAGCATGGCCAGTTGAGCAACGATGTAGGCCGATAAAGGAATAAGGGGCTGCAGGGCTGGCAGCTTTAATAAACGTGTAAGAAGATATGTTCCTACATATAGACTAAGCGCAATTCCTAATACACCCACAATAACCCAAAGAATGATAAATAATGCTTCAATCCGTTGGAAGTAGCGATTAATGTAAACCAAACGCGCCATTTCAAAAAAAGGTAAAGTTTTTTCACTTGCCGTAGCAACACCAAATACCATGATGAATACTAAAATTGAGACCGCTTTGATAAAGGTGCCTAGCATTACGCCGAAAATACTGGCCCATTTAAAGGTTTTGATATTTTGCATTGCCGGTGAAAAAATCACAAGAATAAGTCCGCCAATGTTTATGCCAGACCGATGTATTCCACTTTGAAGAGAAGGAACATATCCGTAACCGCGCCAGGGGGTTAGGTTATAGATGTCATAGTAAGGAGCTAACAGGAGTAAGACTAAAATTAGTCCCATAATACTCATTGGCAATAACAAATAAGTGCCGCGTGCCAACGCTTCAAGACCTAGGATTGCGCCTAGTGCAGCAATAAAGGCATACCAGCCGACAACGAAACTAAATTCCAGTTGTGGTAAGGCGGTGAGCAATGTGTTTTCGGCAAATTGACGCAGTATGAGGGCGGCATCAATAAAGGCAACGGAAATACCTGTGATTGTTACTAGCCAGGCACCTGCCCGGCCTAATAATTTTTCAGAAACGCTAAATAAGTCGCCAGGTGTTTGCCTCAAAATATAAGCCCAAGCAAAAATGGCCAAAAATATGGGCAATCCTGAGACAATAACAACCCACCAGGCAGCTGTAGTGGAAGCAGCTACAGCGTTGGCTGGGGCTGTCAGAAAAATGCGGGGAAAAAGCATAATAAATACTAACGCTATTCCTTCCGCGATACCCATGCGTCCGGTCTGATAACTCATGGTTTTTTCGATCCTCCTGAAGGATTTTCCATTTTCCATTCACGGCTTATAGCAGGTTGTCTCATATCATCTTGGGTGTTCAAACCATCAGGACGCTCTTCTTGGTGAAATACCGGACCACGTACTACCACATCAAGATTGCCTTCTACCCGAGGCGCTATTGGTATCATATAAGGCACACCAAAAGATTTCATACTACATAAGAGAAGCACAAGCAATAGTAAGCCGAAGGCAACGCCAACCAAGCCTAACCCGGCTGCCAACAAGAGGAAAAGAAAACGAATGGTGCGGAATGCCAGCGCCATTTGGAAATCTGGAATAGCAAAGGAAGCAAGACCTGCTAATGCAATAATAATAACTACGATTGGACTGACAATATTAGCAGTGACTGCTGCCTGGCCCAGAATAAGTGCGCCGACAATACCAATCGTAGATCCCAGGATCCCTGGAATCCTTAAACCTCCTTCGCGAATAAGCTCAAAAGAAAATTCCATTAAAATAATCTCAATAAACGCTGGAAACGGCACCCTCTCCCGGGCACCGGCTACAGCCAAAGTAATTTCGGTAGGCAGTGCTTCCTGGTGAAAATAATTTATTGCCAAATATAGCGAAGGCAGTAATAACGTAATAAAAGCGGCAACAATACGCAGTATGCGCAAACCTGTACTTGCAATGGCTTTAAATGAAAAGTCTTCTGCAGAGTGAAAAAATGTAAAAAAGCTAACAGGCACAATATGAGCAAACGGGATACCGTCCAAAATAAAGGCTATCCGTCCTTCTGCCAGATGTACACACACGCGGTCAGGCCTTTCTGTTGATAACGCCTGAGGAAATAAGTTGCCTGGATGATCTTCGATAAACTGCTGAAGCGATCCGATATCTCCCATAAAATCTGTGGTGACACCTTTCAGCCGACGCCTTATCTCAGCGACCAAAATCGGATTAGCCAAAGAGTCAATATACATAATGGCGCAACTGGTATTGGTTCGCTTTCCGATAGATAGAATCTCGGTAACAAGATCGCTGCTCTTTAGCGTAGCTCGAATCAAGGCAGTATTAATGCGTAATCCCTCGCTAAACGCTGCCTGGGAACCACGTACTGTCTGTTCGGTCATAGGTTTATCGACGCCGCGGCGAACCATACCTTTTGTGTTGATTAAAACAGCTTCCGGAATACCGTCAATAAAAAGTGCGGTATCACCGCTGTTAATTCCATGTTGAACAGACTTATAGTCTACTGCTTTGTTGACCTGATTGGCTGGTAAACATGCTTCGATAAGCTGGTCAGTAAGATTGTTTTTGCTACTGTTAGCTTGCATGTGATCAGCGGAGAAAAACATTAGCGGCTGTAAGATAGCTAGATTGAGTATTTTGCTATCAACCATTCCATCTAAAAACACAATATGGGCTTTAACTGGAGGAGAAAGAGGCAGCATTAGATTGCGAATGACAATATCCTTGTTGTGAGGCAGTTTGTAAAGCTTTTCTAAAATTGCAAAGTTTTCGGAAAGTACAGCGCTTACCTTGCGATCCTCGGTCAGACTGGCCGCGTCATATGCCAGTCTGACCGGGGAGACTTCTGCACTGCTCTCGGACAGCTTTTTAAGTAGTGCTTTTATTTGGGGTATATTGGTTACTTGGTCTGATTTAAGTTTCATAGATACAGTTTCTAAAACTTCTTTTACTTGTTTAGCTTGGCGCAAAAGCATTTGAAGCTGTTCTGATGTCTTCTCAAGGGCGGGTTTTGAATGTAAGCCAAATTGGTCATGGGTTTTGTCTGATTTATCATCCAGTACAAAGGGAGGCGGAGTACTGGAGGGAGTATAGACAAGCATTTTTTTCAAATTGTTAAAGCTCTTAGAAAAAATAGTCTCCACACATCATTCTTCTCTCATAACTTTTGTGGTTATTATTACCAAAATGTAAGTTTATTATGAGTAATAGGGAAACTGCCAGAGTTCATTGAATATCTATTGATAAAGCAAAAAAACACAGCCCAATGCTGTGTTTTTTGCTTTAATCTTGATCACTATCACTATCAAATTGTCCTAACATACGAACCGCATCTGCTGAGGGTAATTGTTCAACATCCTTAAGTTTCCGTTCAATGGCCCTTGTGCGTACTGCGGCAGCGTCAATTTGTTTGCTGGCTTGATCCAGTTTTTCCTTAGTTTTGATCAGAACATCGCCAAACTTCCCAAACTCGGTTTTTACGGCTCCCAAAAGGCCCCAGACCTCACTGGATCGTTTCTCGATGGCCAATGTCCGAAAACCCATTTGCAGACTGTTCAATAAAGCCGCTAAGGTTGTTGGCCCGGTAATACTGATTCGATACTCTCGCTGTAAGCTTTCACAAAGTCCAGGGCGCCGTAAAACTTCGGCATATAACCCCTCAACAGGCAAAAACATAATAGCAAAATCAGTAGTATTAGGCGGATCAATGTATTTTTCTTTTATGGTTTTCGCTTCCTGGCGAATTCTGGTTTCGAGGTTTGCTGCGGCAACAGCTG
>Ga0074195_1000508_pt1 | contig 74078 bp, 57 predicted proteins | sample EPASupsiteHSE623_FD_64525 | JGI IMG/M metagenome (GOLD analysis project Ga0074195, IMG submission 64525) | Bioremediated contaminated groundwater from EPA Superfund site, New Mexico - Sample HSE6-23 | ecosystem: Environmental > Aquatic > Deep subsurface > Groundwater > Contaminated ...
CGTTGTACCCGGAAATTAATCCTGGTGTACCAACCTTTGATCGATGGTAGTATGTTGGGCGACGATTTGAAGATATCGGTCTGCCGGTAGAGTGACGGCATTCATCCCCTCCCCTAAAGGAGAGGGGTCTTCTGCCTGCTTACCTATAAAGCCCCTCTTTTTGTATTACATCAGACCGCCATCTATCGACCTTGATATCTCCTGGCATATCTTCTGGCTCAATCTTCTGGCTCAATCATCATGGATGTGCGCCGAGACTACTTATTCCTATAAGTTCTGGAATAAACATCTCACCACCAACCTATAGAGGGCTCACGAGTACATGCCTATAGGCGGCAGGATAGCATTTCGCGCTGCCAACGAATCTATTTGTCCCAGCAACAATTCTCCTGGCCCATTTGAACTCGTTCCCAATGCATTTAAATGATGGGCGTGTAATTACCATGGTTCGAAAAAGGATAGAACCAGTATGGATGATAACGAGTTGCTATTAGCCGTGAGAGATGCAAGGCGCGAGCTGCAAGACGGCGCCAAGTACCGGGCCGAGGATATGCTCGACATCCTGGAGGGCCTGGCCGGATTTCTGGACAGGGAGGCCCTGGTAAAGATGAAATGCAAAACGTGCGATCATTATTCCAGGTCTTCTTTCTCAGTGCCCGGCGACTTCACAGTCGTGGACCCAAGTGAATACTGCCACGCCAGGAAGATATCCCTGCCGCACCTGAAGATCTTCAGGATAGCAGGCTGCAAGGAATATTCAAAGGATGCTCAAAGGGAGCTGGAAGACCTGGCCGCAGCCGTTCTCGAGGAGGACCTCCGGCCGGCCTTTGAGGAGAGGAAGCTCTATGACAGGCAGCAGTTCACAAGCCGCACCGCAGAGTTTAGGATGGGGCAGGACTGCGGCCGGGCCTGCATTGAGTTTGGCCACATGGTGGACGGCGAGTTCGTCTCAGCAGGCATAAGGCTCTATATCCTTAGAAGGCTCGACCCGGGACTTGGACCTGGCACTGAGAAGATTGCCAAAGTCATACGCGATAGGCCAGTCCTTGCAGTGGCAATGTCCCTTCAGACTCGAAAGATGGCTGATATCGATTACGTACTGGACTGGATAGCAGGAAAGCGAAAGATGGATATAGTATATCTTTAGCTTTATTTTAGATAGATAGAAATTCCGATCAGGATTGATATTTAAAGGATGTTTTACACGATGGCGCAATATTTAGTGCCAGACACTAGCGTGGTCATAGACGGCAGGATCTCTGCAAGGATCAAGTCCGGGGAGCTCATAGGCAGGAGGATCGTAGTCCCCGAGGCTGTAGTGGCAGAGCTGGAAGCTCAGGCTAACCACGGAAGGGACATAGGCGTAAAGGGATTAGAAGAACTGCGCAGGCTCTCAGAGCTTGCCAAGGCCGGCAAGATTGAGCTTGAGTACGTTGGAGTAAGGCCGGACCTGGATCAGATCAAGCTCGCCGGAGGCGGCGAGATAGATGCCATGATCAGGGACGTGGCACTGGAGCTTGGAGCTTCGTTTCTGACCAGCGATCAGATACAGTTCAGGGTCGCCGAGGCCATGGGAATCGATGTGGAGTACGTTCGTCCCCAGAGGGATGCAATAAAGTCCATCTCTCTTGAGAAGTACTTCACAGAGGACACCCTCTCAGTCCACTTGAAGGAAGGGGCTGTGCCCATGGCCAAGCGCGGCAAGGTAGGAGCATTCACCTTGATGAGGCTTTCAGAAAAGCCGCTCTCTGACAAAGAGCTCCGGGACATGTCCAGGGAGATCTTTGAGAGGGTCAAGGTGGACCCCGAGGGCTACATAGAGATGGAGAAGATTGGTGCTGCAGTGATCCAGCTGGGTCCCATGAGGATCGCCATTGCAAAGCCTCCCTTCTCTGACGGCCTGGAGATCACGGCTGTGCGGCCTGTGGCCAAGGTAGACCTGGACTCATACCGTCATGCCACTGAGCTTAAGGCCAGGCTTGGAGAGAGCCAGAGGGGCATTCTGATTGCAGGCCCGCCCGGGTCTGGAAAGTCCACATTTGCAGCGGGCGTTGCAGAGTACCTTCTCAAGTGCAACTACGTGGTCAAGACGCTTGAATCGCCGCGAGACCTCCAGGTCCCCCCAGAGATCACCCAGTATGCCCCTCTTGAGGGCAGCATGGAGCTCTCTGCAGATATGCTCCTTCTGGTCAGGCCTGACTACACCATCTATGACGAGCTTAGAAAGACCAGCGACTTCAAGGTCTTTGCCGATATGAGGCTCGCGGGAGTTGGGATGATTGGCGTTGTCCACGCAAACCAGCCAATAGATGCCCTGCAGCGACTCCTCGGCCGCGTCGAGCTCGGGATGATACCCCAGGTTGTGGACACAGTGGTCTTCATAGAGAAAGGCGAGGTCACAAGAGTTCATGACGTGGAGTTCCTGGTCAAGGTCCCCTCTGGAATGACAGAGTCTGACCTGGCAAGGCCTGTGATAGTTGTTCGGGACTTCGAGACAAAGGTGGCCGAGTTCGAGATGTACACCTATGGCGACGAGATAGTGGTCATGCCTGTAATCAAGCTCGAGAAGAAGCCCGTCTGGAAGCTCGCATCCAAGGAGATCCAAAAGGAGCTCGCTCACCACGTCAGGGGGCATGTGGACGTGGAGATGCTCACAGACAACAAGGCCGTGATCAGGGTGCCCCAGGACGAGGCTGCCAGGGTCATAGGCAAGTCTGGAAAGAACATTGAGCAGATAGAGAAGGCCCTGGGAATGCACATAGATGTGAGGACCAGGGAGGAGAGTCCTGGCTACACAGCTTCAGCCTACACAGCTTCAGCCCCCTCAGCATCAGCACCCTTGGCATCAGCCACCGCAGCTTCAGACTCCATTGCTATATCGCCAAAGCTTGAGGAGACTGCAAGGCACATGATCATCTGGCTTGGGGACCAGATGGCTGGAGAGTCTGTAGAGGTGAGCATAGGCGGAGACCCGGCATTCACGGCCACTGTCGGTCGCAGGGGCGACATACGGATGGCCAAGTCCTCGGAGATGGCCAAGCACATACTAAAGAGGCTCAGGCGCGGGGATCAGATAGAAGTGAGAAAGGCTAAGATGGAGTAATTTTCTCCATCACTTTTTAAATAGCCGGTTTCAAAACTACTCCAGCAATCTTACGCAACCTCATTTTGCGCTAAGAGATGATGAAATCCAACTTTGAAACCAGCTCGATAGTAAAGCTCGATAGTAAAAAATGAGGGTTTGTCTATGGCCTAGCGCTCCGACTCTCCAATTCGAGCCACAGTGAATCCATTGCAATTTGTTCATCATCTATAGTCTTTTTTGCGAGTTCTCGGCCCTTGGGAATATGTTCACCCGAAATGCTCGCAACCTCTAATATTGAATGGAAAAGTCCACTGATATCATGGCTGGCCACATCTGGATCTTTATTGAAATCCGATATAACCCTTTCCAAATGTAATTCCAAATCAGTTAATTTAGCCTTAATTCTCTTTTTATCTGAGGGATCAATTTCATCTATTAAATCTCGTACATCTGGTATCAAATCCTCTCGTAGTTTACTTGTTATGGAATCCATCCTAATGCAAAACTCAAAGATATCTCTTTTGAGGCTTAGCCTCTTCGATTCATCTGTGCTATTAAGCTCCTCCTCAAATCTTCGGTTAATGTGATCTTTTGCGATTTTCATGCAATCCGTAACATTACGCCCAGATAAACCAGCATCTTTTGCGCGAGACTCATAAGCTAATAAAGCATTTAACGTTAAATAATCGGGATTCCCTGAAATAAATTCCTCTGATATAAAGATGTTAAGTGCAGTTAGCATTATCAAGGACAATTTGCCATAAATTCGATGATATTTATTAATCGTTCTCCTTTTCCATTCTTTCTCTTTAATAGATTTTTCGACAACATACTTTACTAACCACGCACTCAAAGACATAGTTGATAGGGACATACAAAATTTCTCAGCGAAACCCCCGAGGAGGATTGATTTAGGATAGGTAGTAGCTTCTGCGCTTCCATGGTACGATTCTATTATCCAACTAACTATTAGGAAAAAGATCGCCATAAGCGGCAGTAGCAACTTTAACAAATCAGTGTCCCTAAATAGTTTCAATGGAGGCACCATTAGCTCTTTAATCAAGCCCATATTCTCAGACCCGGAACATAGCGAGGACCAGATATAAGGATATGGCCATATAGCTAATTCTATGTAAATGAGTGTTATCCAAAAAGTCGTGATACTGCACAAGTATACACGTATTCCCATAATATATAAAATGCGTACCTGAATTGAGCTTATTATGAGTTTTATTTTATTTTGAAATGAATGCCTTGCGGCTTGATGCGTGATGCGCCATCGCAATTTGCCTTTTCAAATAAGAGGATAGGCTTCATTGGCGTTTTACAGTAGATTAGAGATACCGCCACTCATATACCTTCTTTGCCAGGGGTAAGTCCTGGTATTTAAGGGGAGCACAACCATCACATATTCGCCTTTTCTTTGAACTCGGTGAAATATACCACCCAATTCCTATCAGAATATTTCTTCATTAATTCACTAAAAAGAAACAAAGTTGGCTTGTTTAACATGAAAGGGGCTAACATTGATGTAGGAATTGCTAAAATAGGATTGATAATCCCAGTCAATGCTGTAGCCATTCCAGTTAGTGATGCATTTAATAGGCAAGATCTATCCTTCATTTCGTCGCAGATACTCCGACTTAACTCATTAAAGTCTCCTGCCATTTCTCCTGCAACTATCCTGCAATCATCCAATTCTGCTTCTCTGCTAATTTTATTAGTATAAGAATTAATCCAATTTTTAAAATTATTTCTTGCTTTATCTTTTCTGAATTCAATTATTTGGTCTATGTTAAGGTTTGAGGGATAAAATATATTTAAGTCCCTTAAGAAGTAATTAAGAGCTTCAACGGTGTTATTTTGGTGTAATATTCTATGCTGAAATTCATTATTGAACACATCTATTTCGTTGTTTATTCTCTTTATCCTATACCTCCATAGAGAACTCTGATCAGATTTGGCAAATAAAGGCAAATCAAGGTATTTTGAGGCGATTATATCGCAACTTATTCCAATTATAACACTATGTGCAGCTTTACCGATTTCTCCGGAGGTTAAGTGCCTTTCCGAATCATGCAATACCTGAAGAACTATCATCTGGAGGAATTCCTCATCACTCTCATCAATATCGAATTCCTTGCCTAATTTCATTCCTAGCTCGTCGTCCAAGTTAATTCCAAAATAATCAACTTTTTCATATTTTCGAAGGATTTGGCTATCTTCGAATTTGTTGGAAGTTAGCCCGTAGATAATTCCAACAAACACGCCGTTTTCGACTAACTCGCGGAACCTGGTTTCCGGAAAACCTGCTATAGGTTTAGAAATTTCTATTAATATTTTATCATAAATGAGTGGCAATAGATTAATTTTTTGGGCGCATTCCTCTGCATACCTATAACCTGGGTTATTGTAATCAAATAAATTGCTGACAACAATAGCATCTTTGAGCGCTTCTTTCTTAATTTCGGGCATTTCTCTCCAAATACGGCCTTGGTTAAAAGGATGAAGATTTCCGTATACTTAAAAGTGGTGAGAACCTCAAATCTTATTATATAGCTGATTTCAAAACTACTCCAGTAATCTTAAGCGATCCCATCTTGCGCTCAGCTATCCTAGCGCCTAGATGATGAATCCAATTTTGAAACCAGCTCAAAGAGGATTTAAGAGCACCCATTAGGACAGTTCAATGAAATCATCGACAACCTTTGCCAGCCTGTCGGGATACTGGTACATGAGGCCGTGCCCTCCTCCATTGAATTGAGCCAGCCAGGAGCCATTTATCCCGCGGATGAGATTAAATGAGCCCTCCAATGGCATTATAACGTCCTCAGTGCCTCTGACCACCAGAGTTGGGGCCAGTATTCTGCCCAGACGGTCACAGGTGCCTGGCCAGGATTCCATGGCCCATAGCTGGCGTTCTACGGTCTTGCCAGACAGATTCTCCTTGGGGACGAAGAACCAATCACATAAAGCTTGATCTTGCGATAACCACATTGGCGGGACCAGGAGCCCGATCTTCTTCATAGCCTTCTCCTTCCGGGACCCGGGTCCTGAGTTGTTGATAAAAGCATCCAGGACCTTTGGAGATGGACCTGTGCAATCTCCTGCATACAGGATCAGCTTATCTACCCTCTCAGGATGGCGGATGGCCATCTCCTGGGCCATGAAGGCACCCATGGAGTAGCCAAGAATTGAGGCCTTATCAATATTTAGAGCATCCATGAGGCCCAGGGTATCGTTTGAAAGCTCGACTATGGAGAAGTTCTCCTCGAGTCCAGTCGTATATCCCATCCCGCGGTTGTCGAAGATTATCACGCGATTATGGGAAGAGAGGTCGCTTAGAAACCTGGGGTCCCACATGTCCATGCCTGCTTTAAAGCCCATGATCATCACCAGAGGCTCACCGCTATCGTTGCCCAGGATTTTGTAGGCCATATCTATATCGCCCACATGGGCGGTCTTGATATCAGTACCATCTTTTGAGGCTGTGGCGCTTTCCTGTAATTGTGATCCAGAGCATGGCGCTGCAGCTAGAAGCAAAATTAGCAGAATGAGGCTTGAAATTTTTAATATGTGTTTCATTAAGCCATCTCCATGCTCAAATTAGCCATGTATTATTTAGGATTTATGTAGTCAGCGGAATATTCTTGGTGGTGGAATCTCGGAATTCACTAGATTGGCATGCACTAGAGGGTATATGATTTGCTTTCAAGATTCAGATTGAGAGCTCTAATCAAAGAAGAGTGGGCCAAGAAGCGCTGCCTAAAAGCCTAAATGATTTAGCATTTTTGCTGCTTTGGAGTATCATTTTCTGTACCCAAATCTCCCGCCGACGGGTTTAAGCGCGTCCGCGGGAGACATTTATGACTATACGCAAGCTCTGGCCGCAGGCGGCTCTATGGGAGATAGCGTGCCATACTGTCTACTTAGATCCCCAGAGTCAATCTCAGTGTATTCCTTATGGCCGGTGCCAGGCCCAGAGTAATGAGTGCCAGCTTTGTCAGGTTTCTCAGTGATGGGTCTTCCAGGGACTCGTTTATGATACTTAGCACCGGCAAGAGTATGATAAGCTTTAGAGGGTACATAACTGCAGCCGTTCCAGTCAGGTCTATGAGGAAGGTGGGGACCACGTGCTTTTCATAGTACCCAAACCAGTCAACTCCAACATAGGTCGAGCTGGCATCCAGCATATGGGCGTAGAGTACCATCAGGTTGAACCTGTCCTGGAGGAAGCCTAGAATCGGCACTCTTATGCCTGCCAGATACAGAAGCGCGGTTATGGCCGTCCCAAGAGAGATTATGGCTGCAGGCGCCAGAGTGCTGGCTATGCCTATGGTCGACAGGGCTGCCAGGTTCAGAAAAGTCCAGATAAGGCCGATGGCTCCATAGGCGCGGTAGAAGTCTCTGCCTTGAAGCTTTCTTGTGGCCAGCAGTGCTGCAATGGTCACCAGGAATACTACAAAATATATCAGGGGGGTTATGAGCAGGTAGCTGGCCGGAGCCAAGACCAGGTCTGCGTCTTCCACAACCCTGAGGGTTGAGCCTGCAAGGACGTAGGGTATGGTGTAGGCGACGAGCCTCTCATCCATGGGCAAGTCGAGCTTTCTAAAGAGCCTGATCAGGCCAAGGATGATCAGGCCGAGAAGGACCGCCCAGGTGATGGTGTTGACCGGGTTGTATCCTGAATCGTAGATTATGGGGTCTATGTAGTACCTGTATATCCAGTCCGAGATCATGGCTGTAATTTGCGTGCTCACTTGTTGGATATATACACCAAGGGGTATTAAGGGATATTTGTAAGGCCTCGAACCCGTGAAGGGTGCGGGCTTCCAGGCATCGGAAAGTATATATATTGTAGAAGGAGATGTGAATTCGTTTATTTTCTGGTTTTAGTTGAGGTATCTAGATGGTTGAGGTGTTCAAAGGTACAACTACGGTAGGGGTACTCTGCGATGGGGGTGTGGTCCTTGCATCGGAGAGCCGTGCTACCATGGGCCATTTTATAGCCAGCAGCACAGCGAAGAAGATCTATCAGATCGATGACCTCATCGGACTCACCACTGCGGGTGTAGTGGGTGACGCCCAGACCCTGGTAAGGATGCTCCAGGTAGAGGCCAGGCTTTATAGGATGCAGAGAGGCGAGCCGTTGACCGTCAAGGGCATAACATCTCTACTATCCAATGTACTCTCGCAAAGGCGGTACTATCCATTCATGGTGCAGCTGATTCTCGGCGGCGTGGACAAGAACGGTCCCAAAGTATTCTCACTGGATGCAGTGGGCGGCCTTATTGAGGAGAAGAAGATAGTGGCAACAGGATCTGGTTCTCCCATAGCCTACGGCGTACTTGAAGCGCTGTATGAGCCTGGAATTAGCATTGAGGATGGAACCGTGCTTGCAGCTAAGGCCATTAGAAACGCCATGAAGAGGGATTCGGCTTCAGGCGACAAGATAGAGCTCGTCAAAATCACCAGAGATAAATACGAGGAGATAGGCGAGCTTCGGCTAGAGGAGATAATGAAGCTCCTCTAAGAAACTCTTTTTGGATGTGTGTTATTGTCAGTAGAGGAAGTACTTTTCGAGCTCAAGCGCAAGGTGCAGAGCAAACTACCTCCAGATATAAATGTGACAGGTCTGGAGTTTGAAGGCCCAGAGCTGGTCATCTATACAGATGACCCAAAACGCCTGGCAGATGATGGTGAGATAATTCGGTCTCTGGCCAAAGACTTAAGAAAGAGAGTTGTGGTCAGGCCGGATCTAAAAGTCCTGGCCGATCCAGAGTCGGCCATAAAGAAGATCCAGGAAGCCGTGCCCAAGGAGGCCGTGCTTACTGATTACTACTTCGACGGCGAGACTGGCGAAGTGGTCATTGAGGCTGAAAAGCCGGGCCTTGTCATCGGCCGCCATGGTGCGACCCTTCGAGAGATCACAAAGCTCATAGGCTGGACCCCAAAGGTTGTCAGGACTCCGCCGGTCAGGTCTGCAACCATTGCCAATATCAAGGATTACCTCAGAAGCGTCCAGACCGAGAGAAAGAACATCCTCAGGACCGTAGGCAGGAAGATCCACAGGGATATAGCCTCCAAGGACCAGTGGGTGAGGATATCAACTCTGGGCGGCTGCAGGGAGGTCGGCAGGAGCTGCATGCTTCTCTCCACACCAGAGTCGAGGATAATCATAGACTGCGGCATAAACGTGGGCTCGGACGACTCGGCCACGCCCTACCTCTATGTGCCCGAGGTCTATCCTCTAAACCAGATAGATGCCGTGGTGCTGACCCATGCCCATTTGGATCACGCCGGCCTTGTGCCCATGCTCTACAAGTACGGGTATGAAGGGCCCATCTACTGCACACCTCCTACAAGAGACCTCTTCGTGCTGCTACAGCTCGATTACATAGAGGTGGCAGGCAGAGAGGGAAAGAGGCTGCCTTACGATTCCAACATGATCCGCCAGGCTCTCAAGCACACAATCACCCTCAACTATGGGGATGTGACCGATATTGCTCCTGACACCAAGCTCACAATGCACAACGCAGGGCATATACTGGGCTCGTCCATAGCTCACTTCCATATCGGTGACGGACTTTACAACGTGGCCTTCACTGGCGACTTCAAGTACGAGAGGACCAGGCTTTTTGACCCTGCCACAAACAGCTTCCCAAGGCTTGAAACCCTGATCATTGAGGCCACTTACGGCGGTGCCAACAGTCTGCAGCCATCAAGAAAGGAGGCTGAGGTAAACCTGATCAAGGTGGTCAAGGACACAATCAAACGCGGCGGAAAGGTCATCATACCGGCCTTTGCTGTTGGAAGAAGCCAGGAGGTCATGGTGGTTCTTGAGGAGGCCATCAGGAGAAAGGCCATAGATGAAGTGCCTGTGTATTTGGACGGCATGATCTATGAGGCCACTGCAATTCACACCACCTACCCCGAGTACCTGAACAACGATCTGAGAGATCTGATCTTCCACAGAGGTATCAATCCCTTCCTGGCAGAGTGCTTTGTCCAGGTAACATCGCCCGCTAAGAGGGCCGAGGTTATTGATGGTCCTCCCGCAGTCATTCTGGCCACAAGCGGCATGATGAACGGCGGGCCTATCATGGAGTACTTAAAGAGGCTGGGGCCTGACGAGAAGAACACCCTGGTCATAGTTGGGTATCAGGCCGAGGGAACTCTTGGAAGAAGGATCCAGAAGGGCTGGAAAGAGGTGCCTCTATCGGCTGAAGGCAAGACCCAGACTGTGAAGATGAACCTGGAAGTGACAACTGTGGACGGCTTCTCAGGGCACTCCGACCGCCAGCAGCTCATGGAGTATATCCGCAGGATTTACCCAAAGCCTGGAAGAGTGCTGACCAACCACGGAGACGAGGCCAACTGCCTGGACCTGGCAAGCTCTCTATACAAGAGGTACAGAATTCCGACCATGGCACCGATGAACCTGGAGACGGTGAGGTTAATCTGAGGTGGCTAATGCTTCCCTCAGATCCAGAGCATATGCTGTCATATACTCAGAGTTCATAGATCTGGGCGAATGTAGTGTAGCTATGTGGGCGATCTATCATGAGCTCTAACTGTCGGCTTAAGATTAGCAACTGCGCTTCATCGGATTTGAGCATCAAACCCCAAGAGGGTTATCCGTGACTGGAAAGAGAACTCGGATCATAAATGATCCTTCGGACCTCGTTCCTCTGCTCCTGGCATTTGGCTCTGAAGTCCATAAGAGGGTCTTCGATGAGCTGGGCAAGAACTGGCATACTGAGAGGGAACTCACCGAGCTTGTAGGAGACAGCAGCGCTGTACACAGGAGTGTCGAACTGCTGCGCAAGAGCGGCCTTGTAGAGACCAAGTGGAGGATGCCAGAGCCTGGAGCCAGCCCTGAGAAGGAGTACCATTCCACCTACTCCTGGATTCAGGCCAGCTTCAACACCTCAATGGAGGACCTAAGCGAGCTTATCAGGCTGACCTTCATGTCCGAGGATGAGCTGAGAGGCGTAACTGAGAGGATAAAGAAGTGCGTGATGGCTGGCAACACCTCCCTCTCCAACCTGGCAAGGGAGCTCTCTTTGAGCCAGGTATTCATACGCGGCGTGGCCAAGCGAGCTGAAGGGCTGGCCGTCCGTGGACAGAGAGTAGAACTATCAGAAGAGGAGCACATTGGTCAACGTCCTGCAGAGCAAGCGTGATAGCTCTCGATTCCAGATACTGGTGGAGATAGCGGCCCACCAGCCAAACCTGAGGCAAAAAGAGGTAGCGGAGCGGCTGGGCGTGACTCCCCAGGCCATATCCGAGTACATAAAAGAGCTGGTGGCAGATGGTTTAGTCACCACCGACGGCCGCATGCGCTACAGCATAACCAAGGAGGGCGTCGAGTGGCTCCTTGACGGCGCAGCCGAGCTGAAGCGCTATGCCAGGGTGGTCATGGAAGAGATCATAAGCCATGTCTCTGTCTGGGCGGCCATTGCAGACGAGGACCTAGATGAGGGCGAGAAGGTCTCTTTGGAGATGCGGGGAGGCCTCCTGTATGCCAACCACAAGCCGGGCATAGATGCCGGGGGCATAACCATCTCCAGGGCAAGGGCAGGAGAGGACGTGGGCGTCTCAGACCTGCGCGGGCTCATAAGCCTCGATGAGGGGCACATAACTGTGTGCAAGGTGCCCAGAGTTCAGGCCGGCGGGTCCAGAAAGGCTGACCTGGAGAAGCTTTCTGCCGCAATGGACGGGTGCCAGATGATAGGTTCTCTTGGGACGGAGGCTCTAATCGCCATCAGGAAAACCGGCAGGGAGCCGGATGTTATCTTCGGGGCCAAGGGATCGGCAGTGGAATCAGCCTACCACGGCATAAACTGCGTTATAGTCAGCGTGGATGAACAGGTGCCTGATTTGCTCAACCGCTTAGAATCGGAAGGCCTGAAGTACGAGCTAATCGATCTTACTCTGAAATGACTTTTCAAGTTCTGGCTCAGGCAGACCGTTCCAGGATACTTATCCTTCCCCTGAGAGACGGCGTGCCCCTTTTTGAAGGATTTCTCAAGCTAAAGGATATGCCCCAGGGCCCCAGGGCCTACAAGTTCCTGGTCAAGAAGGATGTAGAAAAATACCTGCCTCCTGAGGATGCTCTAAAGCTCCTGAAGAAGGCCGGGTCCATCTACCTGGCCAGGGGCGACCCCGGCATGGAGCAGAAGTTCGTTGAGTTCCTGGATGCATACCAGCTTCCATACAGGCGCATCCTGGTTTGCTACCACTGCCTGGGCCAGCGCAAGTTCACGGCCATAGGGAAGGATGCAATCACCTACAAAGGCCAGGGGATCTGCGAGAACTGCGCAGCAGCAGAGCTCCTGAGGGAGGCCGACTTCAGGGGACTTTCCCGGCCTGCCAAGGCTCACCTGGCAAGGATACTGAAGAAGAGGAGGAACCTGGATGAGATCATGGGACTGCTCTCACTTGAGAGGCTGGACCCGGAGCTCACCAGGTTTGACACAATCCCTGCCAGCAAGGAAGAGCCCACAATGGACCTGGGTGAGGTGGATCTTCCCCAATCATTCAAGGCCGTGCTTCAAAAGAGGTTAACCAAGCTCCTGCCTGTGCAGTCCAAGTCAGTCGAGGCCGGGCTGCTGGATGGAAAGAATCAGCTGGTGGTCTCGGCCACGGCCACAGGCAAGAGCCTGATTGGTGAGATGGCAGGGGTAAAGAACCTCATGGAGGATAAGGGCAAGCTCCTCTTCCTGGTGCCGCTGGTGGCTTTAGCCAATCAGAAGTTCGACCAGCTGTCTGTCTACAGCGAGCTTGGTTTTTCGACATCCATAAAGGTGGGCGTCAGCCGTATCAAGCTCGGCCGCGGCCGCAAGGCCCGCCAGGATTTGAATGCCGACATAATCGCCGGAACATACGAGGGCATAGACCAGGTCATACGCAGCAAGCGTTCTCTAGGAAAGGTGGGCACAGTGGTCATAGACGAGGTCCACATGCTTGAGGACGCCGACCGCGGCCACCGCCTGGCAGGAATGATCGCCAGGCTCAAGCACGTGGCTCCAAGGGCCCAGTTCATATTCCTGTCAGCGACTGTGGGCAATCCCGGAGCCCTGGCCAAGTGGCTCGGGGCCGAGCTCATAGAGTACTCGGTCAGGCCTGTTCCCATAGATCGCCACTTAATATTCAGCTCAGGTCCTGAAAAGCGCAGGCTGATGAGGGAGCTGTCCAAGCAGGCCCAGTCTTATACCTCTTCAACAGGATACCGCGGCCAGACCATCATCTTCACCAACTCCAGGAAGAACTGCTACTCTATAGCCCAGTCCATACCTGGAGCTGCCGCCTACCATGCCGGGCTCCAGTATCACGAGAGAAAGAGGATAGAGGAGCTGTTTGGAGAGGGCAAGGTCCATACTGTGGTCACCACAGCGGCCCTGGCAGCAGGCGTGGACTTCCCGGCGTCCGTGGTTATATTCGAGTCGCTTGCTATGGGCATAGAGTGGTTGACGGTTCATGAGTTCAACCAGATGCTCGGCCGTGCAGGGAGGCCCGGATATCACGACAAGGGAACGGTCTTCATACTGCCTGAGCCCGGGCGGAAGTACTCCTCGGCCAGGGGCGAGTCAGAGGACGAGGTGGCGTTAGGCCTATTACACGGAGCCATGGAGGACGTGGCACCCGAGTACAACGAAGAGCAGCAGCTTGAGGAGGTGCTGGCAAATGTTGTGGCCTCAAGGTCCAGGCAGGATTTAGAGAAGCTGCACAAGCTGACCCTCGGACTCGATAACCTGGACTATTCCCTGAAGGCTCTGGCACAGGCTGGCCTGGTCAAGGGGATAGAGGCCACAAAGCTTGGAGCAGCGGCTGCTGCTCATTTCCTATCTCCTGAGGCGGTCAAGCTGATCAAGGAGGAGCTATCTGAGGGGAAGGACGCCTTAGATATCGCCGTGGACCTGGAGTGCTTTGAGGATCTGTATCTGAGGCAGGCCGAGAGGATCTCGACTGCTCTTAAGATGCAGATGTCCCAGAGGGCCTTCCACGGGACATTCTTAGACCTGCTCTCAAGTCCAGAGCTAAAGAACCTGGAGAGGAAGATCCAGAAGCAGTGCCTGGACTTTGCCAAGGATTTCATGAGATGCAAGTGCATGGACTCACCCTACTGCGGCTGCCCCCAGAAGAACACATCACTGGCGATACTGGGGATGAGGGCGGAGGGCAAATCTCCTGCAGAAATAATTGATGCATTCAGCGATAAGTATGGGATCTATGCCTACCAGGGCGATCTCATCAACTACCTGGATCAGATGGTCAGGTATCTGGAGGCCATTGAGGCCATGTCCAGAGTTCTTGGAAAGGGTGAGGTTTCCAAAGAGGCTGGAGAGATCAAGGCGAAGATTGAGGGCGAATGAGCGCCTTGAATCCCGCTAGTACAGCGAGGCTAAAACAAGTCCTCAGATACATCAGGATAGACTATGCTTCTGGGTGGTGCTACTTGCATGCATATCCCAGGCCATGGATGCGTGATACAACTCTAACGTCTGGGCAGATGCCTTGGCCCAAAAACTCTGGGGGGAACATTTCAGATAATAAGCAGTTGCTGCCTGATAGCTGTTTGATGAATCAATATCATATCACATGGCACTTTAAGGACGTCGATTATATGCGAATCTGAGGCTATCATCCTCTTGCGGCGGATGTAGCTTGAACGCGGGTGTGTCCCCCCCAGAGGGGGTCAGGGGGGGCAACTGCCTCAGAAGCATAGAGTATAGCGCACTTTGAATTAGGTTTGACCAATATTGTGGGCAGGTCAACATCCCTGGAACGGGACCAGGCCGACGGATGATTCCAAGAGGATAAGCCAGGCTATATCTCTCGTCATTGGGAGCTGTGCCAGCACTGAATTGCATGAATATAGCTTCTCTTGCAGCACATTAGAGACGATCTCCAATGTACAAGTCTTTCAGGGCTAGTTCTAACTTAGCCAAATTCCTTCTATTTAGCGCCAAATTTATAAATATTGCCATCCCAATAATCGCTAGGAGGCAATTAATTTGAAGACGATTATTATCATTGCATCCATATTTGCACTATGCTCCATATGTTTTGCAGAGGAGACTGAATATTATGACTGGAAGGGCAGCAAGCTCTATGCAGCCGGAAACTATTCCGGAGCACTCGAGTATTTCAACACTGCAGTAGCCCAAGACCAAAACTATATCGATGCCTGGCTTCATAAGGCAGAGACACAGCGGGCGCTCAGGTCCTACAATGAATCCCTGGCGACATATGATATAGCTATCTCTCTGGCACCTAACAAAGCGGCTGGCTATACTGGAAAGTCTTCAGTCTACTCATTGCTTAAAGATTATGCCAATGCGTCTAAATACATGTCTGAAGCCTTGAGGATCGAGCCTGCCAATAAGGGTAACCTTTTCACCATGGGCAATTATATGCAGTCTCTCAACAGGTTTGGCGATTCCATCGTCTACTATGATAATGCCACTGCCCTGGATCCCAGTTATAAAGATGCAATCTACAGGAAGGGCGTCTCGCTCATGGTCATTGGTAACCTCGATGGGGCCATCAGTGCCTACAGTAGCGTTCTATCTTTAGATCCCAAGTATAAGCAGGCCTACAATGCAATGGGCGTGGCACTGGAAGCAGAAGGCAGATATGAAGAAGCACAAGCTGCTTACGACAAGGCTTTGGAGCAGGACCCAGCCTATCCCCAGGCCATTAGCAATAAGATGCAGGTTCTGCTGGCCTTAAAGAAGAACGAGGAAGCTATGAGCTATTTCATGAAAACTTAAATGACGGGAAATCATTTTTTGCCTGCCTATTGGCTCAAACATCCTTATCTTTTTCAGGAGTGTGCCTAATGCACTTTAATTTATAGTGCTTTACCAAATGGATTGCATTAACATCTTCAATCGATATCAGGAACATTCATTCATCGCCTGAATCGCCCAATCATCTGCCAGGTGAGGTACAATTACCTCCTATATGCTATGCTCTGCGATTCTGGGGCAGTTGCCCCCCTGACCCCCTCTGGGGGGAACCCCTACGCATATATGCCATAGGTACTGCAAGAGGATGTTGGCACCAAATTCGCATATATTCGATATCTTTTAAGCTCCATGTGATATGCTATCCATCAAACAGCCCCCCTGACAGAGATTGCATATTGTCTGAAATGTCCCCCCCAGAGGGGGTCAGGGGGGCAACTGCCCCTAGAAGCGCAGGCATAGAGCTAATATAGAAAGATGGTATGTGTTTAGCTCCTCCGAATAGCTCGCTTGATATCGGTTTTAGTCGATGAAGGCACACTGATGAACAACCTTTTCGAGAGAGGAAAACAACATCAGCCGCCCAAGTTGGCTCTTTGGAAGGGTCCACGCAAGATATCACGAAAGGGGTTTGCTGATGCTGATTAAGGTGAGCTAAACACATACGAAAGATGAATTGAGCATAGCCCAAGCGTACTTGAGAACTCAACTCATGTTTGGTCTATCTTGCCAAGTGTAAATCGTTTGGCAAACACTATAAATCGAGGGGTTCAGACCCATAACCCAAGCCTGAGCTCTTCTGCCTGAATGCTAAATATGGAACGTGCTAAATATGGAACCCATCCCCGTAGTGAGAAGCAGGAAGTCACCTGCTTCCGCGCCTCAGTGTATGCTTTATCTTAATAGCCGCCTTAGAAGCACTCAGCTTCACACTTGGGTCTTCATCTGCCATGACCTTCATCAAGGTATCAATAGTTGCAGGATCTCCAATCTCCCCCAGCGCCCAGGCAGCATCTGCCCTCATCCCCGGATCTCTGCTCTGGAGGAGCCGGACCATCAACGCCATAGCCTCAGTCCTGTTGGACTCTATCAGGGCCAGAACCATATCCTTCCTGGTTTGGCCATCATCAGCCTCCAGGGCACCGCCCAGCAGATCAATTGCATGAGGAGTCCCAACTGCGCCGAGACCCCTGGCCGACTCGATCCTCAAACCGGCATCGCTGTCATGCAAAGTCTGAGCCAGAAGGTCCACCGCCTGGAGATGGCCGACCTGACCCAGGCCCCAGGCAGCGCCGCGCCTCAGCTGTATATCGCCGCCACTTAAGGCCTGGATTAGAAGATCCGAAGTCTGGTTTTTGCCAGTCCTCCTGAGGGCCCAAAGCGCTGCTTTCCTCACGGCCATTTCGCTATCTTCCATAGACCTTATCAGAGGATATGAGGCAGGACCATAGCAGCACTGGCCAAGGGCCATAGCCGACCAGTAGCGGACGGATTCATTATCATCATCAAGAGCAACCATCAATGGCTCAGCTGATCTTGAGTCGTTTATCATTCCAAGGACTGCTGCCGCCTGCCACTGAGAAGCATTATCCTGTGATGATAGCTCCAGGATCAGAGGCTCTACTGAGGGCTTGCCAATCTTCGTGAGACCCAGTGCAGCCCAGTCCCTGACCTGCACATTCTCATCTCCAAATTCCCAGATCAGGGGCTGGACACCCCTGGTGTCGTTTATCTTCCACAGGGCTTTGGCAGCCTCGACCCGCACATTGGCATTATAATCTGCCAGAGCCAGGATCAACGGCTCCACAGCCTTTTTATCGCCCAGTGTTCCAAGGGCCGTGGCAGCATCCATCCTCGTCTTATTGTCTCCAATCTGGAGCTTCTGAAGATTATCATCGAGCGATCCTTGCCCGCTGGCAAGGCCGGTGGCAAGGCCGATAGCAAGACCGATAGCGGCCAAAACCAGTGCCAACCCTAGAATTGGGCATAGAGCCCGCCTTATCGCCGGCGCCATTTCCAGAGCATCCCCATCATATTCTATATCAAGATCAAGAGCCAAAGTACCACCTGCCAAGCATCTTCCATCTTTAGTGGCGGGCATACCTCCAATCAGAATCGATCTATGCATTACCAAAAACTCCATCACGATTTGGCCAATAATCAGAGCTTGACAAAGATCTTCATGGCCTCTTCCATCCTATTCTGAGCCAGATAGGTGTGCATCTTGTTGCTTTGGGGCTGATTCCATCCGGGATCTATCTGCAGGGCACTGTCATAGGCGTTCTCAGAGCCTTTTTGCTGCCCGGCCATCTCCATAGCCAGTCCCTTGGCATTATAGGCCTGCTTGAACTTGGGGTCTACAACCAGGGCCTGATCTAAAAGCACTATGGCCTGGGAAGCATTGCCCTCAGCCATTAACGAAATGGCTTTTCTATAAAGAGCATCCCTGTATTTGGGATCAAGAGCGAGCGCCTGGTCGAACTTGGCCTTGGCGTCATAGAACTTTCCCTGGAGCTGCATGACCTGGCCCTCTACCACAATTGCGTATTTGTCCTTGGGATTCAAACTGACCGCTTGTGCAGCTGCGACAGATGCATTGGTATAATCCTTTGAGGCGATGTAAGTGTCTCGCAGCCCTGACCAAGACGCCTGATTATCGCCCTTGAGGTCTATGGCTTTTTTAAAGGAGATGACAGATGAGTTGTAATTCCTAAGCGCCCTCAAAGCATTTCCCTTATGAGCCCATATATCCGCTTGACTCGAGTCCTGATCCAGAGCCTGGTTGAATAAGGCCAGAGCCTCACGATAGTTCCCAGAGCTGTACAGCTTAACCCCCAGCCGGTCGAAGTAAGTGGCTGCATCTTCAGCTATGCAGGTCGAGCTCATGATGATAAGACAAAAAGCCACACATAATGCCCTCAGATTAATGCCTCCATATAACCCACGATATTATTAATTTGAAATGATATATTTGATCTCCCCAGAAGCCCTTTGATGATACACATCGGCCCCTCTTATCACGTTCTCAATTCAGAGCAGAACTATGGATATTTGAACTATCAGCTGATAAGCAAACATTCTATATATATCAATCGATCTGGAATAAACTATGGGAAAACGCATTCATTAGCCTTAGGCAGACCTTTCAACTGCAAAGATCTTTGCACATATAGGCCAGATCTTTGCACATATAGGCCACATCCATGAATGAGCCCCGCCGGGGATTATCAATTTCAGCCCTTTTCATACCGCGACCTCATTTTATCAGCATCTTTTGCTTTATGTTTCTCTTGACTATCTTCCTATACGCCCCATATTCTGATACGATCTCCCGAAATACCATTGTCATTAAGAAAGAGGCAGATACAGCAACCTGAAAATTGTAAAAAAAGATGAAGTAAAAGATAAAAGCTCCAAAGAAAGAGCTTAAAATATAGTTCGATCTCGAAGTAAAAGCAAAAGGGGTATTTCCCATCATCGCATTCCTTATCACCCCTCCGCCAAATCCGGTAAACATGCCAGCAAATATGCAGGCCAGTGCAGACATAACTCTCGGCGTCGTTTCAAATGTGAAGAGATAGTCGTGGCAGACTGATGCACCTATGATTACAAAAGCAGAAAGCCCTATGGAATCAATAAACCTGAACAAGGAGTAAGTTCTTTCAAAGAAGCTGGGCACAAAATAGGCACAGAGCCCTGCGATGATGCAGATCAACAGATAGTTCTGATCTTTCAGGTAAAACAGAGGCGTTCTCCCAATTATCAGATCTCTTATGGTTCCACCGCCAATTCCAGTTACTGTTCCCAGTAGAATGGTTGCAAAGATATTCAGATCTCTAGACCTGGCATGGTAAGCCCCTGCCACTGCAAAAGCCAGAGTGCCAAGCAAATCCAGGTAATACAACATATCGATTTAATCTTGGCTTATATGCAGTATAAGCTATTCGCCAGGAGCATGAATCGCCTTATAGCAGTATACATTATTCAAAGCAGTACAACACCGTTTGAATTCATCAGTTGCTCCTTATCGGCCCGGGAAGGAGAGAAGAAAGGAATAAGTAAATATTGATAAGTAGGTGCCGGGAACGGGATTCGAGCCCGTGACTTCCAGATACCTCAGGATTGAGCGCCTCATATTAAGTCCCTATGAGTCTGGCGCCCTAACCAGCTAGGCCACCCCGGCGCGGCATCCTTCCTAGGACGATTAGTTATATGAGCCTTGTGCTCGCCTGGGGCAACCTTTTATTGATAAGGCCGGCATATGGCCCTGACCAATATGCAATCGAGCATCTGTGGCACAGTCTCAGATTCACTCTCCGGCAAGCTGATAGTGGTTGGCATCACAGGCAGCATTGCCGCAGTCAGGTCTGTAGACCTCATCCGCGATCTGATCCGCCGCGGGGCAAAGGTTCGCTGCGTCATGAGCAAGGCCGCCTGCCAGATCCTTCATCCCTATGCCCTGGAGTATGCAAGCGAGAACCCAGTCATTACAGAGATCACCGGCAGGGTGGAGCACGTAATGCTCTGCGGCGTGGAAGGTCCGGCCGACCTATTCATGGTCGCGCCAGCCACTGCCAACACCATAGGCAAGATGGCCCAGGGTATAGACGACACTCCAGTGACCACCTTCGCCACCACGGCTATAGGCAGCGGCAAGAAGGTGATGGTAGTCCCGGCCATGCACGAGGCCATGTACCGCCACCCTGCGGTTCTAAAAAACATTGAGATCCTAAAATCAATGGGAATACAGGTAATAGACCCGAGGATAGAGGAAGGCAAGGCAAAGATTGCAGATTCCAGAGATGTGACCCTGGCAGTAGAGCGGCTTTTAGGCCGCGCAGACCTGAGATCGAGGAAGATACTGGTCACAAGCGGAGCCACTGCAGAGAGGATAGACCCAATAAGGATTCTAACCAACCGTGCCTCTGGAAAGACCGGGACTGAGATCGCACTTGAGGCCTACAGAAGAGGCGCTGATGTGGCCATAGTCCACCGCGCCCGCCTGGGCCTGCCCTTCAAGGAGATCTATGTCGAGAGCGCCAGGGAGATGCTAGACGGCGTGCTCTCAGAGCTTAAGTCCGGCTACGACGCCCTGATAAGCACTGCAGCCATAGGCGATTATACCATAGATCCGTCCAGGGAGAAGATCAAGTCGGGCCAGGACCTCGTCTTGAAGATGTTGCCCACAGTCAAAGTGATAAAGACTGTGCGGTCAATATACCCGAACCTGAAGATTGTGGGCTTCAAGGCAGAGACATTCGTCTCAGATGAGGAGCTTTTGAAGAGGGCCAGGGAGTCCATGCAGGCCTCCGACCTGGACCTGGTTGTGGCCAACGACGTCGGCGCCGGCGGCATGGGATCTTCTGAGAACCGGGTACTCATCGTAGACAGGCAGGGCAATGCCTGCCAGGCCATGGGCAAGAAGAGCAAGGTTGCAGGAGCTGTGCTGGATGCTCTTGTGGAGGAGCTATGATAGCCAGAGCCTTTGTGCCTTCTCACATAACCGGATTCTTCGCGGCCAGGAGGCAGGATGATCCTCTGAGGTCAGGGTCCATCGGGTGCGGCCTGGCCCTTGACCTGGGCGCAGTCACCACAGTCGAGCCTGCAGACGAGACCCGGATATTCCTGAACGGCAGGATATCAGACGCGCCTGTCAGCAGATACGTGGTTGACCGGCTGGCAAAGTCCCCTGTCAGAGTGAAGACGGAGCTCATGATGCCTCTTGGCGCAGGCTTTGGTGCCAGTGGAGCAGGTGCACTGGGGGCAGCTTACACCATAAATGCACTCTTTGACCTGGGCCTGACCTCAAACCAGGCGGCCTCAGTTGCCCACTCTGCAGAGGTGGTCAACAGCACTGGCCTTGGAGACGTCATAGGCCAGAACACTGGAGGGCTGGTAATGCGCCTTGAGCCCGGAGCTCCTGGCATTGGAAAGGTTGACAGGATACCATTGCCCCCCCTGGAGATCAACTACGTGGTAAAAGGGCCCATATCCACCAGAGAGGTTCTCTCAGACCCTGCGGCCATGAAGGAGATCAATAAAGCAGGCCAGGCAGCCTTAAAGGACCTCCTGGCCAGGCCGACTCTGACAAGGTTCATGTCCCTGGCCAGGAGGTTTACTGCCGAGTCGGGCCTGGCCAGCGACTGGGCTATGGACGCCATTGAGGCCGTAGAGTCTTGCGGAGGCATGGCCAGCATGATAATGCTTGGAGACTGCATCTTTGCCATAGGCGGGGCTGAGGCCCTGGCAGAGTTTGGCCAGGCGGGGACCACTTACGTATCGCAGAGAGGTGCAAACCTTGACTGATATTCCCAAATCCCATCCCAGATACGAGTCGCTTTTAGCCAGAGAGAAGATAACTGAAGGAGTAAAGAAGGGCCTCACAAGCACCCAGGGCCTGATCGCCCAGGGCAGGGGAGAGGCATTCGATTACCTCTTGGGGGAGAAGACCACGCCCCCGGCCATGGAGGCTACAAGAGCCGCTGCAGCCATGCTCATCCTTGCCATTAGGCCGGCCATGAGCGTGAACGGCAACGTGGCAGCACTGGTGCCGGGCCCGATGGTCGAGCTGGCCAGAGAGCTTGATGTACCTTTAGAGGTCAACCTCTTCCACAGGACTGAGGAGAGGGTAAAGAAGATCGCCGACCTGCTCAGAAGCTGCGGCGCAGACCAGGTCCTTGGCGAAAACCCGGACAAGTCCGTGCCAGGTCTTGACCACGCCAGGGCCAAGGCCACAAGCGGGGGCATCTACGATGCCGACGTGGTTCTGATACCCTTAGAGGACGGCGACAGAGCCGAGGCTCTGGTCAAGATGGGCAAGAAAGTGATAGCCATAGATCTCAACCCATTATCCAGGACCTCAAAGAGATCCACTGTAACCATAGTGGATAATATAATCAGGGCCATACCAAACATGATTTCAGCCTCAATTGAGCTCTCAAAACTGCCAGAGGCAAAGCTGCAGGCGATGCTGGATGGGTACGACAACCAGAGAGTGCTTAGAGGGTCCATAGAAGAGATCAGGCGCCATCTTGAGGATCAGTCCCGATAGATCAGATTTAGTTCCAAAACATTTTTATCTTTTCAATGTATTAATTAAGTCTCATGGACGAAGTCACGCTGACTTACCAGGAGCTGATAAATGCAGTCTATGTGGCCACCGGGGCCAGGGGAACGGTATATCCTAATGATTACAGCTACGTGGCCCTGCCACTCAAGACAGTCCAATCGATAGTAGAATCCTTCGACCCCGGGAAGTACATAGATGAAGTGGATGACTGCGACGATAAGTCGAGGCGGCTGTGGTACAAGTTCAAGGAAACCAGCCGCCTGTGCGCCTGCGGCATGGTCAGGATCTCAAATCCTGTGGCCCATGACCTGGTGGGAGTGGTGACAGTTGAAGATCTTCAGGCCAAATCTGCTCCTCAGAAGATTCCAGCGGCATTCATGCCTTTAAGGGAAGATCTCTTCAGCGATGACCTGGCTGAGATACCGGGCGCAGACATGCATCTAACTCCTGCTTTCAAGCCTTCGCGGACAAGCCACGCCGCAGTGAGAGCTGCTGAGATGTCGCTGATTGATCCTCAGACCAGACAGATCTTCAAGAGGAGCCAGGGCGGGTCATTTGGGACAGGGAGATGGGACGTCTCGGCCATCAAGGCTCTGGCTGTATGGTTCTAACTCTCCTCGCCTTGCCGCCTCCTGGCGGCCTTGCTCACGCTCTGGTCCGGGTCACTTGCCAGCCTGTCTATGACGGCCCTGCTTGTATTGGGGTTCTCTGCCACTGCCACTCTGACCTTCCAGGACCAGTGGTCAGATAGTGCCAAGAGCCACTCCGGATCTGTACTGGAATTTCTTGCCACGCACTCCTTCACTTCCCAGGCCTTCTCCCGGGCAAGCTTTGCCAGGGCTTCCTTTGAGGCATACGGGCTTCCAGCCACGGCCGCCCTCACATCCTGTATCCTGTCCTCAGCCAGGTAGTTTCTCACATCTTCAGGAGTGGATGGGTTGAGGGCTACCCTCTCCCTGACCAGCCAGCTGATATCTTTGGACAGCCTAGCAAAGGCGTCCTCAGGCATTCCGGGATTGGATGCAGCAGACGCCCTGACGTGCTCGTCCTGATCCCTGGAGAGAAACTCAAGAACATCCTCAGGGCTGTTCCTGTTCCTGCCCACGGCCTCCTTGATGAGGTAGCGGTTCTTGGAGAGGGTTGAGTCATAGTCCACCATCTCATCTTCGGCAAGCATCGAGAGCATCTCGGGGGTTGCATTCCGACTTAAAGCCACAGCAGACCTCACAAATCCATCCCTGTCAAAGGCAAGCCTTGACAGAAGGTCCAGGGGCGCGCAAGCGTTGCCCGCCACTGCCTCTCTGACCCACTGCACAGGGTCTCGGGCAAGAGAACTCAGCATGTCCGGGGGAGTGCTGGCATTGGACGCCACCGCCCTCCTGATGTGCCAGTCTATAGACCTGGAGAGCTCTCTTAGCCTCTCAGGACCTGCCTTTGGGTCAGAGGCCTCCCTTTCTTCAGCCCAGTCGCTCATGGCGGGCCTCAGCTCCTGTATAATACGAATCCATAAACATCATCAAGCAATGCGACAGTGTGCTTCTCATCAGGCTTCTCCAGGCTCCTCTCGACCTTGGGCAGGTTCAGGACCGGAGATATCTGCTTTAAGAGTCCAGGGTCCCCACCGATCACAGCATATTTCAGCACAGGCCGGTACTTGCCCAGCATCTCCTGGAGCCTCTGCTCCACTGCCTGGGCGTGGCTGCGTATGTCCTCATCTCTGAGCCTCTCAAACCTCTTCTGGGACCAGCCCCCCTTGGAGTGCTTCTCTTTGACCTGGCTCTCCACCATCTCCTGCACCTCAAACCCGTCCTTGGAAAGCGCCACTCCAAGGAAGGTCTCTCCTGCATGGGCCGATATGACCAGCACCGGAGTTTCACTCATCTCACAGAGCGGCTCAGCATGAAACACGTCATCGAATTCGACCACATCCTCCTTTAGCGGCAGAGGCGGCACCAGTGCCAGAGAGAAGAGGCCGGGACATTGAAATGCGGCCATCCCCCGGCCCGGCCTGATAGATGAGGCCAGGATCTGGATGTCTGCAGGCAGGCCTTTGTCGGCAGCGTTCCCAGGCATGATGAGGTAGGAGGTCAAAAGATCTTCCTTTGGCGACTTTATGCCCCCAAGCCTCTGGAAGAGCATTCCGGCCTCAGAGGGTGTCATCTTTTTCCCCAGGGCTCTCACATTCTCAGCCTCAACCTTCGCTGACCTTGCCTTATCCGTCTCCGGCTTCGATGGCAGCGACTTTGAATGTCCTTGGGAAAAACTGCTCTCCAGTGCCTTTATGGCTATATTTGCCTCCTGATTGGCGCAGGTGAGCTTCTTTATCTTCTCATCTCTCTTCTCCAGGATCTGCCTCAGCTCATCTCTCTCCTTTTGCAAGGCAAAAAGATCCGATTCCAGCCCGGATATCTTTTCCTGGCCCTTCTTTCCAAAGAGGTCGACCAAATGCTCACACCCATATGCTCTGTGGACTGCAGGGCAAAAATCCTTTTCCATTACATAGAGCTGGACCCGTCACCAACCTTTGCCTGGATCAACAAGGGGAACTCTTTAAGCCACCTGGGCAGGCTCGAGGAGGCTCTGACCTGCTTTGAGAGGTCCCTGAAGATCTGCCCGGACCTGGCCCTGGCCTGGTCCAACAAGGGAACTGTTTTAGAAGCACTGAGTCGCGAATCTGAGGCCAGGGCCGCCTTTGCCAGGGCAAAAAAGCTGGGGCTTGGCTGAAGCGGACTCGCTGGGAATCGAACCCAGGTCAGCGGGTTTCTTCGAGCAACTCTCCGAAGCCCGCTAGGATATCCTCTACCCTACGAGCCCACATCGCTACTTCGCACCTGCCAGGCTATTAACTTTTCCAGCAAATCCTGCAGGATAATATCTATGGTATCTTCTAAAATAGTCTATTATGGCGGCAGAGAATCGTTAACGGTTGATGGTTAAGGAGATCGACAATTTAATGTATAGTCAGTAAGAACAACATCTCCTATAAGACGAGGAAATGCTGATGGAGGACAAAATCAGGGCGATGCTTACAGGTCTTGATGATCAGAGGGGAAGTCTCATCCCTCTTCTCCAGGCCATTCAGTCTGAGTTCGGCTACATACCCAAGGTTGCAGTGAAGGCCGTCAGCGAAGTTCTGTCCATCTCAGAGAGCCAGGTCTATGGGGTGGCCACTTTTTACTCCGAGTTCAGGCTTGTCCAGCCAGGCGAGCACCATATAAAGGTCTGCCTGGGGACCTCCTGCTATCTCAAAGGAGGCAGCGCTATTCTTGACAAGTTCTCCAGGAGGCTCGGCATTAGGCCTGGCACTACAAGCCCGGATGCCAGGTACAGCCTGGAGACCGTAGCCTGCCTGGGGTGCTGCTCAAGGTCCCCGGTGGTGGTGGTCGATGACCAGGTCCACAGCAATGTGCCGCCATCTTCTGTTGAGGAGATAATCTCCAGGATAAAAGGATCGATATGAGCGCCGACCTGGAGAAGATGAGTGAGGAGGCCAAAAATTCCTGGAATGAGCTCTTCTCAGGAGACAAAGACCTGATCTTCACTGGCATGTCCACCTGCGGAATCTCTGCCCGGGCCGGCTCTTCCAAGCAGGCCATATCAGATGCGCTCAAAGATCTGGGAGCCTCAGCCAGGATGATGAGCGTTGGCTGCCTGGGTCTCTGCTATGCCGAGCCCCTGGTTTATATCAAGAGCAGGGGAGGTCCTCTGGTCTGCTATGGCTATGTAGTGCCCGAGGTGGCGCCGTCCCTTGTAGAGAAAGTCCTCTGCCATGGAGACCTGGACCCTGACAGGTCTCTTGGCGTGCTGACCTTCCCGGGCCAGGAATGCCTGGGGGGACTTTCCTCTATATGGGACCATCCCATGGTCAAACCTCAGGTCAGGGTCTCAACCAGGAACTGCGGAATAATTGATCCCGAGAACATCTCGCATTACCTGGCCAGGGGAGGATACAAGGCCCTAGACAGAGCCCTGACCATGGACCCTCAGGCAGTCATAGACGAGGTCAAGGCCTCAGGCCTGAGGGGAAGGGGCGGGGCTGGGTTTCCCACAGGCATGAAGTGGGAGTTCTGTCTTAAGACTAAAAGCGATGAGAAGTATCTGATCTGCAATGCAGATGAGGGCGACCCCGGCGCATTCATGGACAGATCCGTGCTTGAGGGCGACCCCCACTCAGTCCTGGAGGGCATGGCCATAGCCGCCCATGCCATGGGGTCCACAAGAGGCTACATCTACTGCCGCGCCGAGTATCCCCTGGCGCTGAGGAGGCTTGGGATCGCACTGGTCCAGGCCAGGGAGAAGGGGCTTCTTGGTAAAAATATCCTGGGAACAGGGTTTGATTTTGATATATCCATAAAGGAGGGGGCAGGAGCCTTTGTATGCGGCGAGGAGACGGCACTCATGGCATCCATAGAGGGCAAAAGAGGCATGCCCAGGACCAGGCCGCCTTTCCCTGCAAACTGCGGCCTCTTTTCCAAGCCCACAAACATAAACAACGTGGAGACGCTGGCCAACCTGCCTTTGATACTTGATAAAGGAGGAAAATGGTACTCGTCCTTTGGCACCGGCAGATCCAGGGGCACAAAGACCCTGGCACTGGCTGGAGCCGTCAGGCGCACGGGCCTCATAGAGGTGCCAATGAGCCTCACGTTAAGGGAGATAATCTTTGAGATAGGCGGAGGAATTGTGGGAGACAAAGCCTGCAAGGGCGTGCTCACAGGCGGGCCGTCAGGAGGGTGCATACCTGCCTCTCGCCTGGACATTCCAGTAGATTACGAGGCCCTCGCTGAGGCCGGGTCCATCATGGGGTCAGGGTCAATGATCATCATAGACGAGGATACATGCATAGTTGACCTGGCAAGGTTCTTCCTGACATTCACACAGAGGGAGTCCTGCGGCAAATGTACCCCCTGCAGGATAGGCACCAGGCAGATGCTGAGCATCCTTGAGAAGATAACCAGGGGCGAGGCGAAGCTTCAGGATTTAGAGAAGCTGGAGGACCTTGCAAAGGCTGTCAGGAGCGGGGCTCTCTGCGGCCTTGGAGCCGGCGCGCCAAACCCTGTCCTGACCAGCCTCAGATACTTCAGAGACGAGTTCATAGAGCACATCTCCAACCACAGGTGCCCGTCTCTAACATGCAGCAGTCTGATCTCCTTTGATGTCGATCCAGAGAGATGCAAGGGCTGCGGCTTATGCATAGACGCCTGCCCGGCTGGAGCCATATCCGGCAAACGCAAGGCTCCTCAGGTCATAGACCAGGGGAGGTGCATAAGGTGCGGATCATGCATGGAGGCCTGCCCTGAGAAGTTCAGAGCCATAAAGAGGAGATCTCCTCCAAAGGAGGCGAGATTGGAATGCGTCTCAAGATCGACGGCATAGAGGTCGATGTCGCGCCCGGGACCATGGTCAAGGATGCCGCAAGAAAGGCAGGCATAAAGATCCCTGGTTTATGCGACCATCCTGAACTTGAGCCCTATGGCGGATGCAGGCTCTGTCTGGTGGAGATAGAAGGTATGAGGGGAAACCCCTCATCATGCACACTGCCTGCGTCTGAGGGCATGGTGGTGCGTACCAGCACACAGGCACTGTCGAGCCTTAGAAAGGCAATACTGGAGATGCTCCTCTCAGAGCATCCCTGCATCTGCATCAACTGTGAGAGGGCAGGAAGATGCGATGAGATCAGGATGTCTCTTAGGAAAGTCCCCCAGACCATTGGCTGCAGGTACTGCCCCAGAGATAAGAGGTGCGAGCTCCAGGAGACTATAGTGCTGGTAGGACTTGAGAAGGCCGGCCTGCCCCACCTTGGAGAGGCAAAGGAGGTGGTCAAAAGCCCCTTCTTCGACCGCGACCCAAACCTTTGCATACTCTGCGGCAGGTGCGTCCGTGCCTGCGAGAGCAGGGGAGTTGGGGCCATATCTTTTGTCTTCAGGGGATTTGATTCGGGCATTGGAACCGCCTTTGGCGAGCTCCTGGAAGATTCGGGGTGCAGGTTTTGCGGTGCCTGTGTGGACGTCTGCCCTACAGGCGCCCTTGTCGAACGCGGCAACCGCTGGGCCGGCCCTGCAGAGGCCGTGGTTGAGAGCACATGTCCCTACTGCGGTGCCAGCTGCAAGATAGGCCTGGAGGTTGCCAATGGCAGGGTGATAAGAGTTCAGCCTGCAGGAAGCAAGCTATGTGCCAGGGGCAGGTTTGGCGCCCAGTTCGTGCACCACTTAGACCGCCTCAAGGAACCACTGGTGCTGAGGAACGGCCGTCTGGTGGAGGTGGGCTTTGATGAGGCCCTAAAGGAGGCAGCCCGCAGGCTGGAGAAGCATAAAGGCCAGGAGTTTGCACTCATAGCCTCGGGATGCTGCACCAATGAGTCCCTGGCCGCCATGGCCAGGTTCGCCAGTGAAGTTATGAAAAGCGATAAACTCTATGCAGCTGATGTTGAGGTTGGGCCGGGGATGCCAGAGAGCCTGGATGCATACAACGCAGTCCTGGTGATGGGCGATATAGCAGATGTGAGCCCTGCTCATGAGCTGGCTTTGAGGACAAGGGTTGGGCTATGCCTGGCCGTGGTGAGTTCTATAAGGACCAAGCTCTCGGATAAGGCTTCAATCTGGATACGGCCTTTGCCCGGGTATGAGCCAATGGTACTATCCGCCATATCCATGGCACTTGAGGGAAAAGGGATTGGAGAACTGGGCCTGGAAAAGTACGGGATCGATCCATCGCTGGTTTTGAAGGCTGCAGGGCTGCTCTCTCTAAAGGGACCTCTGATAATTTTGGAGCCAGGACCTTCAGCAGACGCGCTCGAGGCAGGGGATGACCTGGTCCTGGCCTTGGGGGGAAGGCTGGCAGTTCTGAGAAAGCGCTGCAACTCCCAGGGCGCAATCGACCTGGGGTTCAAGCCTCTCAGGGATGAGGCCCTGGCGGGATTGAAAGCAGCATACATTATTGGAGACAATCCTCTAAGGTCCAGACCCGACCTGAGAGAGGCGCTCTTGGGGCTGGATCTGCTCATAGTCCAGGACCTGTTCTTGACTGAGACCGCAGAGATTGCAGATGTGGTCCTTCCTGCGGCCAGCTTTGCAGAGGTTGAGGGCACCTATACCAGCTCATCTGGAGAGATCATGCCCGTCAGGAAAGCCGTACCTGCCGTGGGCAGGCCTGACTGGCAGATCGTATCAGACCTGGGCCTGGAGATGGGGGCAGGCACTCCGGAATATGGCGGCTCCCAGCCGCAGCGGCCCGCTGGAGACGCCGGGCGAAATGAGAAGACCCAACCAAAGGAAAGCGCTGAGCCTGATGAAGGCTATCCATTCCTGCTGGTCGAGGGCACCTGCCTGTATGACTTCGGCTGCGGGACGAGGACATCCAGGGTCTCTGATATGAGGTACCTGGCAGGGGCCAGTAAGAGAGAAGTTGAGATCTGCATGCAGGATGCAAAAGCTCTGGGCATCACAGGCGGCCAGAGCCTGGTGGTGCAGTCAAGGGATGGAATACTTGAGGCAACGGCCAGGATATCCAGGAGGGTCCCGGAGGGGGTCCTGCGCATGAACAGGGACCCTGGCCTGAGATCTGTCATCTCCTCAGGCACAGGATACGTCAGGGTGAGGTTGAGGTCCGATGTATGAGATAGTGGACAAAGAGAGGCTGGCTCCGGGGCTGATCCTCATCAAGGTCTTCGCCCCAAAGATTGCCAGGAAGGCAAGGCCTGGCCAGTTTGCCATAGTCAGGGCGGATGAACAAAGCGAGCGCATACCGCTAAGCATCGCTGGCTGGGATGATGATACTGTCTCCATGGTCTTCCAGGAGATAGGGACGTCGACAAGTAAGCTTGGAGCACTGAATAAGGGCGATATGATATTGAACCTGGCAGGTCCCCTGGGCGAGCCCTCCAGGATTGAGAATTTTGGGACTGCAGTCGTGGCCAGCGGGTGCTTTGGCACGGGTCCTGGCTTTGTCCTGGCCAGGGCCCTTAAGGAGGCGGGGTGCCGGGTGATCTACATAATCGAGGCAAGGAACAGGGATTACCTCTTCTGGCTGGACCGCTTAAGAGATGTCTCAGACAGGCTCGTGGTCACCTGCGGTGATGGGAGCGCCGAGGCATGCTCTGCCAACGGGCCCTTGGACCAGGTGCTGAAGGATGAGAAGGTCGACAGGGTCTACGCAATTGGCTGCACATTCATGATGATGGAGCTTTCAGGAATTGCCAGGCCATATGGCGTCGAGACCAGGGTCAGCCTCTTGCCTGTGATGGTTGACGGAACAGGAATGTGCGGAGCCTGCAGGTGCAATGTGGGCGGAGAGATAAAGTTTGGATGCATCGACGGCCCTGAGTTTGATGGTCAGAAAGTAGACTGGCGCCTTCTAATAGAGCGGTCCAGAAGCTATCTGGACGACGAGATGCAGTCCTTAGACCTGTGGGACAGGGAGAACTGGCATAAGGCATCCCAACACAGACCTTGAATAACCGCTAACCATAGACTGGCAGCTCCGCTTCGCGCGCAAAATGCCATTCACTGTGGGTGGTTAGCTCAGGTTATGTTTATTCTAAGATAGCAGCAAACGTACTGGGATAGAAGCTTACTGAATCCAATTCTTTATTTTTCAACAGATCATATCATATTCCATAATATGTCTGCGCGCAGCAGTCTCAAAAATTATTTATCTAATAAGAGCTTATGAACTGTTACTGTTTTTATACAATGATGAGGAGATGAACGAGAAATATGAGAGCATATAAGCTGATTATCATTGCAGTGTTATTAGCATTAGCATCGTCAGTAGGACTATCCCTTTGCCAGGCTCCAGGAGCTAGCGCCTCGATGAATCAGACCATTGAGATAACCAACGCCACGTTCCAGCCAAAGGTCATTAACGTCAGTGCAGGGACCACAGTCACCTGGATAAACCGCGATGCTACTCCAAACGTGGTTACAGCCCTTAACGGCGACTTTGCCTCAGGAAACCTGGCTACAGGCCAGAGTTTCAGCCACACATTCAATACTGCAGGCACCTTCGACTACGTAGTGAATAACCCGCAGAGCAGGGGAACCGTAAGAGTGACAGCTGGAGTTACTGGCACCACAGGCATCACTCAGAACCAGACACCAGTCGCGCTGGACCAGAGAAGGGCACAGCAGAACCAGACAGTGGTCACTCAGAACCAGACGATTGGTGCAGCCGGAGCTCCACTTGTGGTTCGAGGACAAGAGCCAGTAGTAGTTGGTCAGACCCAGCCGGTTGAAGTAAGGCCGCAGCAAGCTCAAGTCCAGGTCGAGCAGCCCCAATCTGTCCTTGTCAGGACTGAACCTGTCATCACCAGGGGAGGCGTCAATGCCACAGGAGTCACACCCCAGACGGTGACCGGAGCCAACACAACCCCCGTGGTTGTAAGAGAAGAGCAGCCCATACTGGTACAAGAGCCTCAACAGGTAGTGGTGCAGCCCCAGCAAGTACAGGTCACGGTTGAGCAGCCACAGCCGGTAGTGGTCAGGACTGTGCCAGTGGTCTCAATGACGGGACCTGCCGCAGCCAATCAGACGATAGGAGCTGCCAATGTGACTGCAGGGGCAGAAATTGCCCAGGCGTCGTCTGTCGTCGTCCTGAACAGGACTGGAGCTGCAACGGTCCCTGTGGTAGCTCAGGGAACTGTGCCAGTCGTGGTTGGGCAGACTCAGCCAATAGTGGTTCAGCCTCAGCCAACCCAGATCCAGATCGAGCAGCCCCAGCCAGTAGTTGTCAGGACTGAGACTGTCGTCACCAGGTCCGGGACCAATGCCAACCAGATCTCGCCTCAGATAGTGCCAAGGACGAACCAGTCGTCTCAAGTAGTAAGCGAGGTTCAGCAGATCATAGTACGCGAGCCTGAGCCAGTCGTAGTGCAGCCTCAGCCGGTCCAGGTCTCGGTTGAGCAGCCCCAGGTCATAGTGATAAGGACAGTGCCAGTGGTCACTATAGCTAATCAAACCATAGGAATTGCAAATGCGACCGCCAATGCTACGTCACAGGCCGCAAGCACATTCACACAGAACCAGACAGCTATGGGACAGCCGACCGTTAGCGTAGTTCAGACAGGAACGGCTCAAACAGGAACGGCTCAAACAGGAACGGCTCAGGCAAGAGCAGCCCAGACAGGCATAGTTGGCAACGCCACCGGCGGAAACCAGACGCCATATATAAGAGCCGCGAGACAGAGCATCACCACTGACTCAGTCACAATAGCCGAGGTCAACAGCGTCGGTCCAGGCTGGGCAGACGTTCATACAGACCTAAATGGCGTGCCAAATCCAACAAACATAATTGGATTCACCCATGTGAACAATGGATTGAACAGAGATGTGGTGGTAGTGCTCAACCGCACAAATGATACCAATATTACCGATCCTCTGTGGGCCATGCTCCATATAGATGCTGGCAGGATTGGAGTCCACGAGTATCCAGGGCCAGATATTGAGGCGACTGCACCTAATGGTACTGGCATCAGGGCGCCCTTCAATGTGACTGTGCAAGGGGCAAGGTTCAGGATTGCAGAGACCAGAAATGCCACATCTATGGCCGCTGCAGGCAATGTCAGCAGGGCTCAGGCTGCAAGGACTGTAACTCCTAGCATCAGGCCTGCGAACGCAACCTCTGCGGCAGCTGGAAACGCTACATTAGCTGCCAGGGCCACTGCACCCAGAGCAAATGTCACAACACCAGCGGTCACTAATGCTACCAGACAAGCACAGGCACCAGTCACACCTACGGCGCCCGCAGTATCAGCTCCATCCACTGCTGCCGGTGAGCCCTATGTTCAGGTTTCGAGCCAGAACGTTGCCAGCGGCCGGGTGACTGTAGCCCAGGCCAATATCCAGGGTCCGGGGTGGGTGGCAATTCAGACAGATATTAACGGCAATCCAGGCAGGATCCTTGGATACAGCCACATCAATAATGGCATGAACAACAACGTGGCAGTCATGCTTCAGTTCATAAACCAGACCGATGTGACACAAGTGCTATGGGCACAGCTCTATAAGGACGGAGGCATAGCAGGCAAGTTCGAGTACCCGGGTTCTGATGTGATGATCACCACATCCAATGGAACTCAGGTCAGAAGGTCCTTTGAGGTTACAGGCGCAGATCAGCTCAATAGCCGCAGAGGCACTACCGGATTTGCCGGAACTGGCAACATGACTGCTGGAAATCAAACTGCCATCGGAGGCCAGACTGGCATGAGCGGATAGATGGCTACTGGCAACCAGACCGCAACTGTCGGCCAGCGCACAACCAGCAGAGCATAGAGAAGGATCAGGGCCTCATGGCCCGTCATCCCTTTTTTAACCCCAATACTTTCGGCCCACATGCCAATAATTTATATCCAGTTTCCGCCCAATATTTTAACGTGCATAGGACTTACGCAGTTGAACCGACTGTGAATGAATAGCAAGGATATTTTAAATAATCTCTTATAGCACTGCGTATGATATGTCGTTTATATTCAAACCAACTTATACCTCTCTTTAATCTTTCAACCTCTAGCCTAAGAAAAGCTCTTAAAGAGAACATGATGTGTGATCTATCTTCCAGGAATACCCGCCTAATTTTTGGCGTTTTGCTTCATCCAAATCCAAAAGATCAGTTGCCCAGTATTCGATGTCACCGTCTTTAGCGACAATCCTAATATTCTTAGCATATAGTTTATCCAGAACAGTGTCATCGATGATTAAGAAGCCATTATTGTTATAATGAATTATGCTAAAGACTATAATAACTGTGAATTCTGACCAATTCCTCTGTCTCTTGATAAGAATAGTTCCTCCAAAATCTCATTAAGTATTATTTCTTCAAAACCTATATCTTCTGATACCTACCCGTATTGTCTAGCTCTTCCAATGATAGGATCGTTCATTGAGCGAGGCATTTGATATTATGTTCAAGCTGTGCTGAAGCTCAGCTGAGCCCCGCTCTGATGCATGAAGCCAGAGTCATCTGCAGCTCTGAGATTTGAAGCGAGAAGCTGCAGATCTGTCAGCCTTACCCTGCTATCATCGGATTTTAGGAGGTGGGATAACGAGCCATTCGGACAACTCGATCTTAGATGCAGCTTTGGCCATCCCTTGCCTGAGGATCAAAGAATCATGGGATGCATCAGGAGCGGACTCAAATGGCCTCAACTCCCTGAATGGAAAGATCGCCAGTAAAGATATAGAAGAGATCCAGGCGGTGACTTGAGCACTGTGATCAGGATCTTGTTTTTTCTGGCGCTTATCTTAGGTGGGGCTGCTGCAGAGGATTACCTTGTCAAGTCTTACGAAGGCCCTGGGGTAGTCTTTGGCGCTTTTCACAGCGACGGGTACACCGTTCTCGACAAGTATGCATTTGATCCTGCTGGGATTGAAGCCGTGCTGGTGGCAGAGAACGGGACTGAGGTGAGAGTTCCTGCAAGCAAGCCCATGGAGGTTGGGGCGATGGAAGGAGACACAATCAGGATCATCGAGCTAAATGTCAAACTTCTGGGCCCGGAGATGTATATGTTCTGGAAGGCCGGAGGCCATGATGACTACCTCTTGTTTGGCGATGGAGAGGAAGCTCCGTATGCTGGTATGGATCGGCTGGCCTACAGGCGAGCTATTGAAGGCTATTGCTCTGTTCTGCAAGGGATAGAAGTCCTGAGATCGGATGAATAGACGACATTTCCCTCCCAGAATCATGCGTCTTTATATGATATGGCCAATTATCTTTTCGAATGACAGAACCTTTTAAGGGAATCTTTCGTCTCAGCGGTTTTGGAATGAAAGGGGAACTTCATTTTTTGGCTGCAGGCAGGCGGCTTTAGGAAGGAGATGTCATGGATCACGATAGCCATAAAGACAGCAAGCATGAAAACGACATGTCAGAAGGCGGCATGGACATGCATATGGATGGAGCGCATGGCAAAGAGCAGGCTACAGGGGGCTCGGGTCCAGTAAAGCGGATTTCGAAGGCGGGCCATATGGCTGAGCCGCATATGTCTCATGGCCAGGGTGGCCACACCCAGATGCACCAGGACTTCAAGAGAAGGTTTGTCGTCTCTTTAGCCCTGACCCTTCCAGTGCTGGCCCTATCTCCCTCGGTCCAGGAACTCCTGGGAATCAGGCTGTTCATCCCTGGATCGGAGTACCTGTTATTCTTGATCTCATCCGTCATCTACTTCTATGGAGGTCTGCCCTTCCTCAGGGGCTTCTTTGATGACATTCGTATGAGGCGCCCAGGCATGATGACCCTGATCTCAGTGGCCATCACCGTGGCCTATATCTACAGCTCTGCTGTGACCTTTGGCCTGCCTGGCATGGTCTTCTTCTGGGAGCTGGCAACGCTCATAGACATCATGCTCCTGGGCCACTGGATTGAGATGAGATCGGTCCTTGGAGCCTCCAGAGCCTTAGAGGAGCTGGTCAGGATAATGCCCTCTGAGGCACACCTGGTAGAGAGAGGCCAGAGAAGGGATGTCAGGACAGAGGACCTCAGGCCAGGTGATGAGGTGCTGGTCCTGCCAGGGGAGAAGGTGCCCGTAGACGGCTCTGTAATAGAGGGCAGATCGGATGTGAACGAGTCCATGCTGACTGGAGAGTCCAGGCCGGTCATGAAGCACCCCGGGGATGAAGTCATAGGAGGATCAATAAATGGCCGGGGCTCGATGAATGTGCTGGTGGAGAAGACCGGGTCAGAGACCTACCTGCACCAGGTAATAGAGCTTGTCAGACAGGCCCAGGAGAGCAGGTCAAGGGCCCAGAACCTGGCTGACAGGGCAGCCTTCCTGCTCACAGTCATTGCCCTGTCCGTTGGCATTGCCACACTGGCAGCATGGCTCTACCTGGGACAGGGGCTGGCCTTTGCCATAGAGAGGTCGGTGACGGTCATGGTCATCACCTGCCCTCATGCTCTGGGACTCGCCATACCTCTTGTGGTGGCAGTCTCTACCTCTATAGCTGCCAGGTCAGGGCTGCTGATAAGGGACAGGCAGGCCTTTGAACAGGCCAGGGACATTCAGGCTGTGGTCTTTGACAAGACCGGCACCCTTACTGAGGGCAGATTTGGTGTGACTGATATAATCCCACTATCGGGCGTGGATGAAGCAGAGCTTCTCAGGCTGGCTGCATCCCTGGAGGCCAGGGCCGAGCATCCCATAGCCAGGGCTGTGCTGGAGAGCGCGAAAGCCAGGGGAATTCATCCAGCTGCCACAGAGAGGTTCGAGCTGATACCGGGCCAGGGCATAGAAGGGTCGGTTGAGGGCAGAGACTTAAAGATCGTTGGCCCCGGATACCTGCGGGCCAGGGGCATATCCGTACCTGACCAGAAGACAGAGGAACTGCTCAGCCAGGGAAAGACTGTGGTGGTCGTGCTGGAGGGCTATATGCCAATTGGCGCTCTGGCCCTGGCTGATGTCATCAGGAAGGAGTCAAGGGAGGCCGTACACCTGCTCAAGTCCATGAACATAAGGTGCATGATGCTCACAGGCGATGGCCAGGCTGTGGCCGGGTGGGTGGCCGGAGAGCTGGGCCTCGATGAATTCTTTGCAGAGGTGCTGCCCCATGAGAAGGCCGCGGCCATAAAGGAGATCCAGAAGAGCTACATGGTGGCAATGGTAGGTGATGGGGTAAACGACGCTCCGGCACTGGCCCAGGCTGATGTGGGCATAGCAATTGGTGCTGGCACAGATGTGGCTATAGAGGTTTCAGATGTAATCCTTGTGAGGAATGACCCAATAGAGGTGGCTCATGTCATAAAACTATCCAGAAATACTTACTCCAAGATGCTCCAGAACCTGCTCTGGGCCACTGGCTACAATGTAATCGCCATCCCCCTGGCAGCGGGAGTGCTGTACAGCCAGAGCATACTTCTGAGCCCGGCTGCAGGTGCGGCGCTGATGAGCCTCAGCACGGTTATAGTGGCCGTAAACGCCAGGATGCTAAAAGGGTGATTACATGCCTGAAGCTCCAGGTGGGCAGATGAAGTCATCCAGGACTGGACCAAAGTCAGGGCTAAGGTCCTTGAGCGGGACGGATATGCCTGCCAGAGGTGCGGGGCAAGGGAGACCAGGAGGAAGATACCATGGCATGAAGATCAGGTCTTCACCTCGAAGTTCACCACATCAAGTCGATCAAAGACGGCGGGCCCGAATTTGATGAGGCAAACTGCATAACCCTATGCCACGACTGCCACACTGAGGATCACTTTCAGATCGATCCTATCAGGAAGATGCATCGGACTCTTGATAGCTTCCTGGAGACGCAAGATGGCTAGTATAGCGGAGTCCGCAGCACTATTTCAGCCCCCTTGTACTAGAATTCTTAATCTCCAGACAGCTCAATGAAATCAGTCACGACCCTGGAGAACTCATCAGGATACTGATACATAAGGCCGTGTCCGGCGCCTCTGAGCCTGATTAGCGAGGAACCTGGAATTCTCTCAGCCAGGATTAAAGAGTTTTCTGGTGGTGCAATCCTGTCTTCAGTTCCTACAATTATGAGAGTGGGAGCAGCGATGCTTGGCAGCCTGTCATATGTGCCTGCCCAGTACCTGACTGCATCATTCTGCCTGGCCACGTTCTCTGGAGAAGAGCTCTCTTTTGGGATCGGGAATTGTTTATAGAAATTTGGATTATCCCTCATCCACTCTCCTGGGAAGAGAAGGCCAAAGAGACGCATCCCTCTCTCTTCCGGGCTCCCTGAGGTATCTGTCAGTTCTTTAATCACTTCAGGAGAGGGAGGGACTGCATTGGACCCACCGCAATCGCTGGCGTAGAGCACGAGATCGTCCACCTTGTCCGGGTGATTTAGGGCCAGCTCCTGAGCTATGAAAGAGCCCATGGACCATCCGAGAACGCTGGCGTTCCTTATGCCCAGTGCATCCATGAGACCTGAGGTGTCATTGGCAAACTGCTCAATTGTAAAGTTCCCCGGTTTCGCTGTGGTGTACCCCATGCCTCTGTTGTCGAAGATGATGACCTTGAAATGTGATGACAGGCTGCTCAATACCTCTGGAGGCCACAGATCCATGGTTGAGCTGCTGCCAATGATCATTATCAGAGGCTGGCCCTGGCCGAGGATCTTATAGGCGATGTCTATATCCCCCACATGAGCCTTTTGAACTTCAACGCTTGAAATATTCAACATAGAATTATCACTCTCTGATCTGCAGCTGATGAGATCAATTGAAGCCGAGATCATCAGCAACAAGAGGAGCATAGTGATTGCTGCAGGTTTCATCATCTCACCTAATCTCCAGCGGACAATATAGCATTGTCTATTATAGCCCGGTCCGATTGCCTAGCGGAGTCATCGCGAATGTAGATAGAAATTTTCAGCAGGCAGGATGAATCTCAATTAGCAGTGAATAAATAAAATTTTGGTTCCGGTGATCAAATTCGCGTTCTGCTCAGAGCTAACCTTAGCTAGCGCTTAAATTAAGTTAGGAGGTCATGATCAGTCCATGTCCCGGAGAAAAAGAACAAAACCGGCAACTATTTCTTCCATAATTAAAAACCGTGTTCAGAAAGGTCACAGGTTGGGGAGTTCATGGCCATTCTAATCAAGATCATCCCGGCGTTAATTCTGCTGGGAGCTATCTGTATAGCCAGTGGAACAGATATGCCTGATATAGCATATCAGGTCTCGGGATCAGATTCTGCATCCTCTGCGGATTTATCTCAGTACCAGGAGTACTATAGCTTCGATCAGGGGAGCCAGGCTCAGGCTGGACCCATTCAATACATGGTCTCTGGTTCAGAGCCAGAATCGCTGATGGTCAGCGGCCAATCCAGGCCTTATGATCCAAGCTACATATCCCTCAATTCTTTCTGGATACAGGGAGCCAGAAGCTGGACTCAGTACATCAAGTGCCCCATGTACGCCAGCTTCAGGATGCTGGCCTTCTCCAATGGCGGCCCGACAACTGTAGTGGAGAGATACCCTGATGGATATGAGATGGTCAACCGCTACAACTTCTACCCAGGATACACCCGGCTCATCTTCGAGGCCGATGCTGTGGGAAGGCATATCCTCAGCTTCTATTCCAGCGGCCAGGTTAGTAACGAGGTCATAGTGGATGTAGTGCCCTACGGCGGCTTGAGTTATGGAGGCAGCTATCCTGGCGCAAGCGGATACAGCAGCGGAGCCCGCAGCAGCCAGGTCGTTATCCACACCGGAGGTAAGTATGATTCGTATCAGAGCCAGTATGATCAGAGCCAGTTTGGATGGAACTCTGAGCCCGGATACGACGGGGTGGATCAGCAGATTGTGGTAAAGGAGACATACATCTGATAGATCAGACAGGAGAAAATCACATGAGATCAGTCATATTAGCGGCATTGCTGGTGATTGGGATAGGATTGGCCGCAGGCAGCGATGATTGGGCTATGCCCAAACCTGGCCAGGTTATGGAGATGGTAGCAGGGTCAGAGCCTGTATCGCAGTACCAGCAGTACTACGACGTAAGTGGAAGCGAGCCTCAGGATAGCGGCACCATAAACTACATGGTCTCGGGATCTGAACCCGATTCTCTAGTGATCGGCGGCAAGTCCACCTCCTTTGACCCAAATAACGTGCCCATGGACTCCTACTGGATACAGGGAGCCAGCAGCTGGACACAGTACATCAAGTGCCCCATGTATGCCAGGTTCAAGCTTCTGGCCTATACCCGGGGAGGCACGGCCACTGTCAGAGAGGACTATCCAGATGGCACCCAGGTGAAGACGAACTTCCAGTTTTACCCTGGATATACCAGGCAGACATTCACAGCCGATGCTGTGGGCAGGCATGTAATCGGCTTTGAGATAAACGGCAGGATGAGCAATGCGGTAATTGTGGATGTCGAGCCCTCTCCATCTCAGCAAATGTCTGCTCCGGCCGGTCAGCAGAGCACAGGCCAGGGACAGTCGGGCTCTTTGGGACAGAAGGCACCGGGCACTGTCAGCGGAACTGGGACGTCTCAAAAAGCTGACCCGGGCATCTGAGATCGAGGAGGTGTCAGGAATTAGCACTGTCAGTTATAGAAGAGGTATTCTGGCCCTGATGGCCTTAGCCATTCTTCTTGTTTTTCCCTTTTCCGATTCGGCCATGGGATGGGGGGCCCTGACCGGGGGGAGGTCTCACCAGTATATACTTGACGAGGCCTACCAGAAGCTTAAGAGCGACCCCGCGTTTCCAGGGAGCAACTTCCCGACCATAGAATCGATTCAGGCCAATGAGGGCGTCGAGTGGGTCCATGGTGGGTTATCAGGCTTCATATTCGGAAGCGCTATGACGCTTCAAGGACCAGGGCCAGATTCGCCAGGCAACTCCCCCGACTCAGCACACTACTACAATCCAAGGACGGGCAATGGACAGGCACCTGTCATGGCCGCAAACCTCTATGAGAAGCTGAAGGGCGACATACTATCTAAGAGCGCTGCAGGCAGGAATGCTGCATATATGGCCCATTTCATAGCCGATATAAGCGTTCCATATCACATCAATGGAATGCCAGCCAGCCAGGCCAGCTCCAGGATAAAATCTGGCAATGGAAAGCTTGATGAGAATATCGCGGGCGTTGGCCAGGGTGGAAGAGACTGGATGCCGGAGCTGAGCACGTGGCAGGAGGTATACAATAACAGCCGGTCTGCGGACTGGTTCGACCCCTGGTACAGAGATGGAAGCTTCGATTCTGAGGGTAAAGCCACAAGCACCCACGTGGTCTGGGAGACCAACTACGGCCCAACCTGGGTGACCTCCGCTGGTGTCCTGACTGGATATTCCAAGGAGTTCGACCAGCTAAACGGTGGAAATGGCGACAAACGCAACATAGAGGAGTTTGTAAAGCGCATCTCACAGACAACAAATGCCATCCAGGAGGATACCTGGGGACTCTTTTCCAACACCCAGGTCTCAAATTCCTATGATCAGGCCATAGCCAACGTCTACACGGCCTGGAGAGCTTCATTTAGCGCGCTGCGGCCTGAGGTCTCTGTGGAGAAGGATGCCCAGACGGGTGCCAGCAAGATAGTGGTGACCATAAAGAACCTGGCCAAGGATGCGGCCACCAATGTACAGGTGAATTTGAAGATATCTGGAGGAACCCTATCCGGCCCAGATGGAACTGGCTTGGCCTCTTCCAGCTATAAAGTGCCAGATCCAATCCCGCCTGAAGGAGAGGTCAAGATAGAAGATGTCTGGGAGCTGGAGGAGCCTGAGCCAGGAGACGATCCTGAGGCTAAATCGAGCACGGAGATCGTATCCGAGGTGACGGGCAGCTATGCAGATACCCCGGACTCTGGAAAGGCCATAGCCAAGAAGGTCATCTTAAACCAGGTGGCCAACTCGATTATACTGCTGTTTGATGCCTCGGGGAGCATGGATGAAAATAGCAAGATAGACAATGCCAAGGCTGCTGCCAAGAACTTCCTGGCAGGTCAGATCAAGGCGGATGATGAGGTAGCATTGATAGTCTTCTATGACTGCGGAAACATTGTGGTGGAACAGCCCTTCACAACCGATAAGTCAGCGCTGACCTCAAAGATAGATGCTATCTCGCCATCAGGAGGCACGCCGCTGTATGAAGCCATCTCTTTTGCCAGGGATTATATGAGTCAGAATGCAAGAGGGCAGAAAAAGAAGATATTGCAGTTCACAGATGGAGAGGAGACTTGTGGAGGTGGGCCATGATGAGGCAAAGCTTCATCTATTCCATACTTTTAGCACTGCTGCTGGCATCGGAGCTGGCAACGGCCGCCAGTCCTTCAGATGATATCGAGGTCTATGTCATAGGGTTTGACATAGCCAAGGGATCTCCCGAAGAGGCCAGTTTAAAGAACTTCTCAAGCCAGGTGGGTGGAAACTACCTGAGCGCTGAAGATGCTACTAATTCGCAGGCCCTTGAGAGCGCCCTGACCAGCTCCTACACGGGAAACCTGAACCAGACCGCCAAGCCAAGCGCGCTCATGCAGAAGCTCTCTGGAGACTGGATGATGAAAGGAGAGTCTACAGGAGTTCAGAATAGCGACTGGGCAGCTACGCTGACATTGAAGCCCGACGGGACACTGAGCTGGATTGAGACAGAAGGAGCCACTCCTGGAGCCATAAGGACTGGGACCTGGGATTATGATGGAACCACAATAGTGCTCAAGTGGGCTGCTCCCAAAGGCGGTCAGACCGCATGGGTTTCAACCTCTGTGAAGGAGAACTCCATAGAAGATGGGGCTTACACAGCCAAGAATGCTCCGGCTGGAGTCTGGTCGGCCAGCAGGTCTGCCAGCGCAGGAAACGGCCAGATGACCAGGCTCCAGGGAGTCTGGGCAATGGAAGGCAGGACTACAGGGGTCCAGAACAGCAACTGGGAGGCTACGTTGACTCTGGATCGGGGTGGAAAACTGGATTGGCAGATGACAGGAGGAGCCACTCCTGGAGCCACAAGAACAGGGACCTGGGAGTTTGATGGCACTATTGTAACCCTCAGATGGATGGCGCCAGATGGTGGGCAGACAGTATGGACCTCTGATTCTGTTACTGATCTGAAGATATCAGACGGGACTTACACTGCAGGGAACGCCAAGGAGGGGACCTGGTCGGCTTCGAGGTCCGGCAGCTTGATCTGAGGCACTCAGGCTGCCCATCTATCCTCTTTTTTGTGCATGAGGTATCTTCCAGAGACATCAATTGTAAATGTTTACTGAAGGGTAAGCTCCTTTTATGGGTCGCCTCTGTGCATCTTCAGATCGAAGTAGCAACATTCTGTGCATCGGCGCCTATGGGATTCTGGCCTGGTCCGTCATCTCTCGCTGACGAGATAAGAGGCGATGCTTCTGGATCATCACTTACAAGGCTGCTTTTGTTAGCTCAGATGGCAATATTGCGCAAGAGCGCCGCAAGGTCATCCTTCTTAACGGGCTTGGCAATGTAATCATCCATGCCAGCTTCGAGGCATTTCTCACGGTCTCCCTCCAGGGCATAGGCTGTAATGGCTATAATCTTAGGGCCGTTATTGGGCCAGCGTTTGCGTATTTCCCTGGCGGCAGCGATGCCATCCATCTCTGGCATCTTGATATCCATCAGAATCAGGTCGTAAGGCTGGCGCTCAAGAGCTTCCAGAACTTCACGTCCATCTGCCGCCATATCAGCCCTGTAGCCCATACGCTTCAGTATCTCTACGAGCACCTTCTGGTTCGAGGGTACATCCTCGGCTACAAGGATACGCATGGGCCTCTCTTCAGCCAGGTTTTCAAAGGCAGTTGCAGCAGGTCCCCATGAATCCACGAGCTCGCCTGGAGCTACCTCTGCCTCGATGGTGAATTGGAAGGTGGAACCCACCTTGGGTATAGAATCAGCCCAGATCTTGCCATCCATGAGTTCCACAAGCCTCTTGCTTATGGCCAGGCCCAGGCCAGTTCCGCCACGTTGGCTGCTAATAGAGGCTTCAACCTGGCTAAAGGGCAGGAAAAGCAGGTCCATCTTGTCTTTAGGTATCCCTATACCTGTATCTTTATAGGCCAGATTCAGACCCTTATTGGCTGCCGCAGGCGCCACCATGCCCAGAGATTCCTCGGCCAAAGCCCGCAGGCTCAGTGGCCGGTGCTCCAGTTCTATCTTCTTCTTTTCCATCTTGGAGAAGTCCAGTATATCGTTTATTAGGGCCAGGAGAATTTCTCCCCCATTCCTAATCCTCTCTACGTAATCCTTCTGATCAGGGGTCAAGTTATCATCCAGGAGGAGACTTGAGAAACCGATCACAGCATTCATAGGTGTCCGGAGTTCATGGGACATATTGGCAAGGAAAGCTGCTTTAGCCTCGACAGCGGCTTCGGCGACATCTCGCGCCTTCATCAGCTCAACATTTGCTTTTGCCAGATCTGCGGTTCTCTTTTGGACCCTCCTCTCAAGCTCATCATTTGCCTTTTGCAGCGCCTGCTTACCTAGCTTTATTTGGGTTATATCTACGCCAGCGGTGATAGAGCCGCGAACGTGGCCTTCGGCATCAAAGAGGGGCATAGCGTTTGCGAGAAGGTGGACGCTGTGTCCATCAGGGAAGACCAGCTCCAACTCAGCACCGCTCACCAGTTTGCCTGTGGCCGTGGCAATCTGGGCAGGCAGCTCTTCGGGCTGCAGCTCTATGCCATTACGGAATGTCTTGTAGGAGACAGCTGTATCTCCGGGCAAGGCACTGCAGGAGATATTGCCACCCGGCTGGGCCTCCAGGAGTTGATCTGCATACGCGTTGCCAGTTATCTTCCAGCATTGGGGGTCATGAGCTATCCAGATGGCCGCGGGGGCTGCATCCAGCACGGCCTGGAGTTCAGAGGCACGGTCTGCCAGCTCGCTCGTGAGGCGCTGACGTTCCTCTTCAGCCTGCTTGCGCTCGGTAATGTCGTGGCTAATCGAAACTCCACCAATTACATTACCAGCTTCATCCTTGATCGCCATGCTTCTGGCATGTACAGTGATATCCCTGCCATCCTTTGTCTTCTGGATTAGCTCCCCATCCCAACCACCTTTTTCGAAAATGTCCCTGGCGATGGTTTCCCGGCTGAGCCATTCTGGAAACGTTGTCCGTAGAATGTCAGATCCTACCCTGCCAATAACCTCATCCGCCTGCCAGCCGTACACCCGCTCCGCACCTTTGTTCCAGCTCCGAATTTTCAGCTCTCTGTCAGTGGAAATAATTGCATCCGAGACGTTCTCGACCAAGTCAGCATGGTAACGGAGTTCCTCCTCGGCCCGTTTGCGCTCGGTGATGTCCATGAAGAGGACCGCAAACTGGAGAGGTGCTGAGCGATAGGCAAAGACCTCGTAGTGCCTCTTAAGGACTGGTGAGTAGTTTTCGAATCGGGTAGATTTGCCAGTGAGGGCAACGGCGCCGTATTCCTTGACCCATCGCGGATTATCATCAGGCAAGACCTCGTTGTGAGTTTTGCCGATCACATCTTCCCGTCTTAGGCCGGTGAGCTCTTCGAAGGCTGGATTGATATCGAGGAAACGAAAATCGATGGGCATACCCTGATCATCGCAGATGATCTCGTGAAGGGCAAAACCTTCGGTCATGCCACTAAAGAGGCTGCGGTAACGCTCCTCGCTCTCTCTAAGCCTCTCATTGGCCTCGGATATTTCTGAGAGATTCTTCTCCCGCTCCTCAGCTGCTTCTACTAGCTCCTCGTTCTGCTGGCACAGTTCCTCATCTGCTGCAGAAAGCTCCTCCATGCTCGCCTCCAGCTTTTCAAGGGCAGAGGATAGGATCTTTTCGATTTGATCGGGGTCCTTTGAGGCGCATGCCTTAAGATCGTCTACACACCTGTAAAGCTCAGAAAGCCTCTTGGAGAGATCCTCACTGGTTGCCATATCACACCACACCGTGCCTAACGCTTTTGTTTCGACCGTTCCATCAGGGATCTGTCGTGCAAATTTGCGGATTGAGTCGAGATTACGGACCCAGAGGATGAATCTTCCGGTGATGATCGATAGCCCGACTCACAGAGAATGCGCAGATCTCATCTTTCGCACATAAATACAGCCCTGGAACAGATAGAGGATCAAAGAAGAGATTCATAATACCGTGAGGTTCTAGGCGAGCCAAGCACTGATCCACAGCGCCCTTCTCGAAGGGACCTGCCACCGTAGTGGCGGCCTTGATCTCGCCTCGCACCATCACACAGGCAATGCGAGGCAGCACTGGAATTCCACACAGCGCCCTTCTCACGGGGACCCGTCATCTGAGATGAGGAGCCTGCTCTCTCCTGGCCTGCGCACGTTCGATTCTTGCCGCCTCATATGGCTGGACGAGGCATGCCTAAATCTCGCCTTCGCCGAAGACTTCGCAATTAAGCGAGGCGCTCCATTGAGAAGGGACATACGACCCTCGGAGCCTAATCAGCTACAGCCTTATATCGCGGCAAACTACCTATCTAATCGTTATAGATATATACAGTTTTCGATAGATTAACTCAGAGATTTTATAAAAATGTATTAGGTCCCTGCAAGCACTTGCCTGGCAACGTAAATGTCCCCCGCAGCCGCGCTTTAGGGGGTAGGGCCCCAGATGCCCATACCCTCGGTGTCAACCCAAAACGCAGTGACTATCTTTTGCCAGATGTTAGTGCACCTGTCATCTGCCGTATATTTCAAGGAACCTGCCAGCAGCCTTATCCCATGAGAATGTCTCCCTGGCCGTCTCTCGGGCTCTTTCTCCGAGCTCTCTTGCGACCTCTTCCCTCTCAAGCAGGTAGATTATCTTTGCAGCAATCTCATCTGCATCCGCCTTGACAAGGACCCCGTTATAGCCATCCTTTATGGCCTCAGGTATGCCGCCTACCGGCGTTGCTATTATTGGCTTTCCCATGGCCATGGCCTCCAACAGCGCTATTGGCAGGCCTTCGCCCAGGGATATGTGAGTATAGATGTCGCATAAGGCGAGCGGGACATATGGGCTATCGATGTCCCCGGTGAATACGACTCTGTCCTCTATCCCTTCAGCCCTGGCATACTCTTTTAACTCATCCAGGCATTTTCCCTTTCTGGTGGCGACGAGTACTACATTTGGGTACCTGAGGCTGACCTTCTTGACCGCGCTTATGAGCAGCTTCAAGCCCTCGGCCTTATAGCTGAGTGCTGTCAGGCCGAGTGCCAGAAGGACCTTTGAATCATTGCTTAAGTTGAACCTGTCTTGAAACTCCTGGACTTCCGCCTCTTGTACCATGACTGGCTCGACACCGGCATATGTCACAGCCGAGTTCTTGAACTGCAGCCCCCAGATCTCCTCTACTTTGGATTCGAGGGTCTTTGAGACGAATGTAACGCAGTCGCAGCTGCCAAGCAAGATCTGGAGGAATTTTTTCCGCAGTGGACTCAGCGTCTGACCTGCCGGCGGTTCGGTATGGAATGTGTAAACGAGCCTCACCCTGTGAAACGCCCTGTAAATGTGCCCAGCAATGAGGTAATAGTACATGCCGCCATGAGAATGGATGACCTGAGGCTTAAGCTTCATCAGTGTGAAGAATGCCTTCAAGATATTCAGAGGAAGAATTGAGCTGTCCTCAATCTTATAGTTCTCTGGATCATCTCCCTCTCTAAATATGACATCGACTTTGGAGCCGCGCTTCTGGAGCTCTCTTGCCAGGTTTGTCAGGAATGTCTTGATTCCGCCGCCAGGGGATCCCTTCCAGTACACGGTTGTAATTACCACTCTCATATATGGGCTGCTCTCTTCAGCACATCCTCATAGTTATGAGCGATCTTTCTCCAATCATACTTCTCTGCTACGGATCTGTAAGTTGCCTCATCCCTCTTTGATGCCAGGATCCTTTGAACCTGCAAGGCGAAGCTCTCGACATCGTCATAGTAGGACACCTCAGCACCAAGCAGCCTCTCTAGTGAGATCATCCTGCTGGAGAGGACCGGCCTTCCGCACGAGAGGTAGTTGAAGACTTTTCCTCCTGCAGCAAACTGGTTCTTCTTCATCATCTTGAGGGGATTGAGGCCAATATCCATTGCTGAAATGTACCTGCTCAGATCAGAGTACTTTACGGCTCCAGTGAATGTGACCCTGTCCATTACCCCCAGGTCTTCAGCCATCTTCTTTATCATCTCTCCATAATCTGTGAAGAGGCCGGGACCTACCACCAACAGCTTTACATCGAGTTTTGGCATGGCTTGGACTACAGTCTCCAGGTCTACCCAGTGCTCAAGTGAGCCCACATATCCAATGACATCCCCTTTAAGTCCAAGCGCCCTTTTTGCCTCCGGGCCCGGCATCGGCCTGAGGAGTTTGGTATCTACTCCATTGGGGATGATGGTCACTTCCTTAACGCCTATGCCTTCCAGGTAGCTCTTCAGCTCCTGTGTCACGGTTATTGCCGATGCAGCATGCCTCAGGTTGTATCTGGTGATCTGGCTAACTCCGGTCTTGACAAGCTTTGCAAACCCTGATCCTGGATAGTATACCGAGGCTGACTCCTCAAGGTGGTCGAGGTAGTCAAATACCACAGGAACTCCTGTGAAGTTGGCCATGAATGATGGCATAATATTGGTCGAGAGTATGACATCTATGTCTTCCTTCTTCACAACCTCACGAATCCTCATCAAGTGGGGGATTGCGTTTACGATGTAATACATGGACGGGTCTTCTATATCCTTCCCGCCTGCATCCACGAGCCTGCACTTTGTCTCCCTGGCCGGCATCTCCTTGAACCTCTTTAGCTGGAAGTGCATTACATAGACCTCATGCTCGTCTGCAAGGGCGTCGAAGATGAAGTTGAGCCTGTTTGGCACAGGGTGCCTTATCCAATCTGTAGTAGGAATGACTAGTATCTTCATGTCTTGACCTTTGAGATATTTAGACCAATTTTAACTTTTCTAGATCTCTTCTACTAATTGAGCCAGCCTATTCTCTCTCCTCTCCAGGGTAAATAGCTCTTTAATTCTCTCTCTGGCTTTTTTGCCTTTATCTGGAGAGTTCAAAGCCTTTCTTACGGCCTCAGCTGCGGCTGCAGGGTCTCTGCATGGCGCATAGAAGCCGCAGTCTCCTATGGCCGTTGGGATGCCGTAGCAGTTCGTTCCAACAGGAACACATTCGCAAAGCATGGCTTCACACAAAGCGTTTGGCAGGCCTTCTCTTATGGATAGCTGGCAGTAGACCTTTGCTTCCTGGTAGCAGGAGATGAGCTTCTCCTGCTGCACCGGGCCTATCACTTCCATGTTAGATGGGGCCATCTTTCGAACCTTATCCAGGGCATCTCCACTGAGGCCAATCACCAGGAACTTTATGTCTGATAGATGCTCGGCGGCCTTAACGAATGTATCAACGCCTTTGATCTGGACCCTGCTCCAGTCATCGCCAATACATACCGTCATGGCAATATCTTTCTTCTCGCCCTTGGATCTGAACTTATCATAATCATATCCTGTAGGAAGGCACTCAAAGTTATCGCCGGATATTCCGGCATTTTTGATGGCGTCTTCTTTGAGTGATGGGTCAACGACTAAAACCCTGTCAGCGTATCCCAAGGCAAACCTGGTCATAGCCCTCTTAGTCCAGGCCTCCGTGAACTGGCCGTAATCTATCTCAGGGACATAGGCGACATCGTAGCCGCCCACGACAACAATGGATTTCTTCCTAAATATCTTGGAGAACAGAACTGCCAGGAATGCATGGCCGCCTGCGAACCAGGAGAAAGATACATCTGATTTCATGACTGCAGACATGACTTTGGGGATATCCTGGGGCTTTCTGAAATTCACCTTCCTCACATCAAAGTGATTGGATAGAATTTCGTAGTCCTGCCTGACGAAGGACGGGAATGAATAGTATACTAATGCGACCTTTTTTCTCTCTCCCCTGTTCATCTCTTCTGGCATCTATGACCTCTGCTTCATGTATTTTGCCTGAAATTCTTAAATGCTTCCGTCATGGGTTGGACCCGAAGCTCTTCTTTCTGATCCTGGTACCGAAGAGATATAAGCAAGTTCCACATTAGATCCCTGGAAATTAATCTGGCTGTGATGAATTTGAAGGCTGTTATTTTGGCAGCTGGGGAGGGCAAAAGGTGCAGACCGCTCACCCAGACAAGGTCTAAGGTCATGCTTCCAGTGGGAAACAAGCCCTTTATGGAGCATGTGATCCGGGCTCTGGCTGCAAATGGGGTTTTGGACCTCTACATAGTTGTGGGCTACCAGAAGGAGAGGATAATGAACCACTTCGAGGACGGCACCCACAATGGAGTCAATATAGAGTACCTGGTCCAGGATGAGCCTTTGGGCACAGCCCATGCCCTGGACAAGGCCGGAGAGTTCATAGATGAGCCATTTCTGATCTTCAATGGCGATAACCTGGTAGACGAGAAGGCGGTAAGAGATCTCATAAGCTCGCCTGGAGAGAATGTGGTCTTGGCCGCCATTCGCAAGAACACAGGTGAGTACGGGGTCCTCACAGTCGAGGAGAACAGGGTCTCAAGGATAGTGGAAAAGCCAGGAAGGCCCTGTGCAGGCATTCTAAACACTGGCGCGTACAAGTTTTTGCCATCCATATTCGATGAGCTGCCAGGTACTCCCATATCTGAGAGGGGATCTTATGAGCTCACCCAGACATTATCCAGGATGATAGAGGATGGCAAAGAAGTGAGAGCTGAGATAACCTCCGGGGTTTGGGCAGATGCCATATTTGCCTGGGACCTTCTCAATGCCAATAGCCTGGCGCTCTCTCTCAAAGCCTCCAAGATTGCGGGCGAGGTTGAGGTGGGTGCTCATGTGAGGGGCCAGGTAGAGATTGGCGAGGGAACGATACTCAGGTCAGGCTCGTATGTCATAGGCCCTGTCTCCATAGGAAGAAACTGCGATATAGGCCCAAATGTGACCATACTGCCTGCATCGTCCATAGGAGACTCTGTGAGAATAAGCTCGAACTCTGAGATCAGGAACAGCATAGTGATGAACGGAGCAAGGATCGGGTCTGGGACCATAATCTCTGATTCAGTCATTGGGGCCAGCTGCTACCTTAAAGACCAGCTGGTCACGGATTCGGGGCCGGCTATAGTTGACATAGAGGGCGAGGTACACAGGGCCGAGTTTGGGGCAATACTGGCAGACAATGCCGTTGTGGGAAGCCGGGTGCTCATGCAGCCAGGAACCGTGGTCGGGACTGATTCGAGGATAGGTTCCGGGGCTGTGGTCAGGGGATGGGTCGAGCGCAGCAGCAAGGTGATCTGAGATGTGCGGGATTGTGGCTTACATTGGGGATCAGAAGGCAGGTCCCATACTCTTTGATACGCTTAAGAGGCTCGAGTACAGGGGTTATGACTCTGCAGGAGTTGCCATCAAATGCAATAGCGAGATCACTGTTCTCAAGTCGGCTGGCAGGATAGTCGATCTGGAGAAGATCTACCTCCAGGCGGGCTCGCCCGGAGAGAGCATGGGCATAGGCCATACCAGGTGGGCAACCCATGGAAAGCCAAGCGATATTAATGCTCATCCTTTCACTTCTGGCGATATCGCAATCGTCCATAACGGCATCATAGAGAACTACCTTGAGCTCAGGGAGACGCTGACTGAGATGGGATATTCTTTCCAGTCAGAGACTGACAGCGAGGTTCTGGCACACCTCATAAACCTGCACTACAAGGGAGATCTGGCAGCAGCTGTGGTTGAGGCCATAAAGAGGGTAGAGGGATCTTATGCAGTAGCTGTGATCTCATCTCGCTCTCCATATCTGGTCTGCGCCAGGAAGGACAGCCCTCTAGTGCTTGGCGTTGGAAATGGGGCCAACTATGTGGCGTCAGATATTCCTGCACTTCTGCCATATACCAGGGACGTTGTCAGGATGAAGGATGGGGATATGGCACTGATCTATAAAGACCGGCTGGAGATCAGGGACCTCTCAGGCAGGCCTCACTGCCCTGAGATAGAGCGTATCCTCTGGGATATAGATGCAGCTGAGAAGGGCGGGTATGCTCATTTCATGCTAAAGGAGATACATGAGCAGCCAAGAGCGCTTCAAGAGACGATTGCAGGCAGGATCTCTGAGATCGATGGAGATGTGAGGCTGGACCTGGGGATATCTGATGAGGAGATCAGGTCTTTAGACAGGGTATCAATAGTTGCCTGCGGGACCTCTTACCACGCCGGCCTGCTGGCCAAGTACCTCTTCACAAGGGCCGCAGGTCTTCCAGTGGACGTTGAGGTGGCTTCAGAGTTTCAGCACCTCCAGCTCCGGCCAGGGACCCTGCTTGTGGGTATAACTCAGTCGGGCGAGACTGCAGATACACTTGTGGCACTGAAGCGTGCCCGGACCTGCGGAGTTCGAAGCCTGGCCATTACCAATGTGGTGGGGAGCACAGTCACGGGCATGGTTGGAGGCACCATCTATACCCGCTGCGGTCCTGAGATTGGAGTGGCAGCCACAAAGACTTTCACAGGCCAGCTGGCTGCGCTCTTCCTTCTGGCAGTCCGCCTCGGACGTGCACGAAACCACATCTCACCAGACCAGGCCAGGAAGATGCTTGTGGAGTTCACAAGGCTTCCTGGAAACATTCAAAGCGTCCTTGACAGGCGCGACCAGATCAAGGCCGTGGCTGAGAAGTATGCTGGCGCTGGATGCTACTTCTTCATAGGCCGGGATTTCCTCTACCCTATAGCCCTGGAGGGTGCCCTGAAGCTCAAGGAGATCGCATATATTCCATCTGAAGGCTACGCAGGCGGAGAGCTCAAGCACGGGCCTCTGGCATTGATCACTGAGGAGACGCCGGTGGTGGCTCTGGCTACCTGCGGCAGGAAGATTCAATCTAACATAAAGGAGGTCAGAGCCAGGGGTGCAGATGTGATAGCCATAGCTACCGAGGGCGATCCTGATATTGTCAAGGTGGCAAGCACTGTAATTGAGCTCCCAAAGACCAGGCCGGTCTTCTCAGCGTTGCTGTGTACTGTGGCTGTGCAGCTTCTGGCTTACTACACGGCCAACTGCCTGGGCCTGCCCATAGATAAGCCCAGAAACCTGGCCAAGTGCGTGACTGTTGAATAGGGGCTCTGGCAAAGAAATCGAAGAAGAGCTGTGGGTTTAATGACCTAAATATTGCAGCTCTTCAATCTATAATCCCTCGCATGATCTTTCAAGATTAGTGCCAGCGCCTAAAAAAAGGAACTCAGGTTCCTCAAGTCTCCTTGTATATCTTTCCTTCCTTCATCACAAAGTCTACATTGCCGGTGACATTGATATCCTCGAAAGGATCGCCAGGCATGGCTATGATATCTGCGGTCTTGCCCACGGCCAGCCTGCCCAGGTCCGGCCTTCTTAGCAGCTCAGCAGCGGTGCTGGTAGCAGCTTTCAGGGCACGCAGAGGCGAGATGCCGTTCCTGACCATTGTGGGGAACTCTTTCCAGTTATCTTTGGTTGGAAATAGCCCTGCATCAGTTCCAAAGGCTATCTTCACCTTGCTCGAAGCCAGGTTCTTTTGAGCAGCCTTGATAGATGGCGCATACTTTTTCATCTTCTGGTATTCCCATGACGGCAGTCCCATCCAGTAGGTGGTGTTGTTGATGTTATCAGCATCACTCTGCAAAGCGTACTGAGTGGGGACCAGGAATGTTCCATTCATCTCCATCATGTTCAGAGCCTCAAGCGAAGCCATATTGCCGTGCTCAACGGAGTCCACTCCGGCGATCACCGCTCTCTTCACGCCCTCATCTCCATAGTCATGAGCGCAGACCGGCACTCCCAGATCATGGGAAGTTTTGACCAGGATGTTCATCTCATCCTGTGTGTAGGTGGTTTTTCCAGGATCTGAGGTGGGCGAGGCAAATCCACCAGTAGCAGCGAACTTGATCCAGTCGGCTCCGCCACGGACCTCCTCTCTGACCACTCTTTGAATCTCGTCAGGGCCGTCTGCCACTGCAGTGGACCTCATAGCATTGTACAGCTCAGGAGATACCATGCCGCTCTTGTCACCATGTCCACCGGTGGAAGATATGATGTGGGGTCCTACGAGCATCCTTGGCCCAATAATTAGCCCTTGATCTACGGCATGCTTTATGTCAACGGTCACGAAATTCCATTTGGTCTCGGTGCCCACATCCCTCACAGTAGTAAATCCATTCATGAGGAGAATGCTTAATGGCCTGAGTGCATGCAGAAGGGTCATGGACTGCGAATCCGTGAACATGAGGGCGAAGTTCTCGGGGAAGTAGGTGACATGCACATGGCAGTCAATGAACCCTGGGGTCACCGTCTGGTCGGATAGATCAACGACCTTTGCACCAGATGGCCTGGTCACACTTTCGCCTATCTCTGCTATCTTTCCGTCTTTGACCAGGATCTCAGTTGGGCCAAGCAGCTCATCAGCCTGGCCGTCCCATAGGTTTCCACATAAGAGCACAACTGGCACCTGGCCGAAATCCACGGCGGGTTCACTGGCCAGAACAGCTCCCTGAGATATGTTGTTTTCTTCGTCGGCCATTGCAGTCAAGCATAATGGCAATGCCATCATCAAAGCCGATATCAATATCAGCATATAACTTCTCATACAACCCTCTCAGGGATTATTTGGATATTTTACCTCAAAGGTGTACCAGCTGTAGCCGTTGATCCCTTCCTTATAGGCATAGGTGTAGTTCAGGTCCATGCTGAGGCAAAAGAGCCCATGTGGCCGGTTAGCGGGTGCTCCCCAGGAGTTGAGCACTATCCAGTAGCTATTCTTGGGATCAGTATCATTGTATCCCAGGCAAAGCACAGTGTGAGAGCCGGGATCGAGGCCTTCTATGTACGAGTTCCCCATTTTTGGCGTCCAGATGGCATCCTCAGGCTCAGAGTTCCAGAACTTCATGAAGGGCCCCCAGTCGTCCAGTGCATAATTGAAGATCACAGCCCTGTTGGAGTTAAGTACTCCTTTGATGTTGTTTATGGCCGTCTGGTTATCCATGACGCCGTCAGACAGACGGGTTGGGACGACTAGAGCAGTCACGCTCTCCAGGGGATAGTTGGGCAGAGCAGCTATTGATTCTGCTGGAACCTTGGTGGACTCTCCACAGTGAGTACAGCCATCCATAAAGCTGGCGTTGGCATTGCTCCAGGGAATGGCCATCTTCTTATTGGTGTAAAAATCGGCAAACCAGGCAGGAGATCCGCCACAGCAGGCATTTATGCCCGTCCCGTTGTGGTAGTTTGAGACGAAGTATTGAACCGAAAGCCTGTCTCTGATCTCCATTCTATAGGCCATGTCCAGTTCCAGAGCACCAGTGCTGGCCCAGGACCAGCAGTTGCCGCAGTGGTCTTCGCAGTGACCAGTCTGGTCCCACTCAGATGGCACATAAGTGAAATGATCCAGAAGGCTGAACTCTCGAGGGGATATGGATCTCAGCTCTGGAGGCAGGACCGTCCTGTTCAGCTTCTTCTCAGCCTGCTGCTCCAAAAGCATGACCTCAGGTTCGAGCTTCATTACAAGATAGTCCGCATTTGTCTGGTTCAGATCTATCAGGTCGCTCAAGTCAGTTTCATTGAGGTCTGTCAGGTTATATCGGCTCAGGTCCATAGCATTGGCAATATCTTTAGGGCTGAGATCTGTATAGTCAATTTGGTTGGCCTCCAACAGATCCTGGATACTGAGGTCCTTTATGGAAATGTTGGTTTTTTGGCTCAGGTCATTATCAGTTTTAAATTCAGCCATGGCAGTCATGCATAGCGTCAATATCACGCTTAATATAAATATCGATATCATATTTCTCATATAGTCTTCCTCCTGATAACTACGAAATTACTTCCATTTGGATTACATCTTGATGCCTCAGGCAGAGTGCTGGCACTTCTGCAATTTAGCAAGCCCTGTATCTTCGACAGCTAATAACCTTCCGCAGATAAACACTTTCTACTGGCGAGAGGTTCTTCATTAATATCAATGAGGATTTAGCATTTCCACTTCAAGTCTGAGCCGTAATTGCTGACGAGGTCCTGCACAAGGAGGACTCTTAGATCCCAATTTTAGCCTTGGCCACTTGTGGCAGGATTCAATCTGGCATAAAGGAGATCTGGCATTGAAAAAAGAAATGGAAGAGCTGCCCTTTTTCATGCAGCTCTTTTTAGTCCTATTTTAGTCCCATAATTCATTCTCTGCAGCCACTGCTATCTGCATCCCTGCTCTCATCATGATGCAGGGGGCAGCATGGTGCAGGTGGCGCGGTCTATGCATCGGATGGTCATGGTCCGTACAGAGATGTCAGACCGTCTTTATCTCCATTCCGAAGGTACCATTTGACAGATCCATCATTATAGCCGTACATGATCTTGTCTTTGTTATAGTAACCGTACAGGTCATCTAAGCCGACGGTATGGCCGAGCTCATGGGTGGCTATGGTTCTTACATCGTATATTGTATTAGATGATGAACTCTCGCTTGTAGCTGCCGTGCTCCAGGTGAGGTCGCTATTATACCGGCAATCAGTCTCAGTGATCGTAGAGTGGTATCTTCCGTCATATCCCATTGATATTCCAGAGGTCCAGATATATGTCACGCCTATGGTTCCGCTGGATAGCGATGTCCAGGCCTCTGTCCACAGGTTATCCTTGTCAGGAGTCGACGAAGTCGAGCCGCTGACCAGCTCTACTGCATTGCTGCTCCCCTGAGCATTTGCGTTGTCGTCACCCATGAACAGATTCTGATTGGTATTTATGTCCCATTCATTGGCGCCATTGGATATCGCTGTGGCAATCGTCTCTGCATCCAGGTAGCTCGGGATGTCGGAATCGTAGAGGAGCAGATGGACCTGGGCATTGTCGTCCAGTTTGGCAAATGTCTTATAAGGCGGCTCTATCCATGGAGCCCTGCGGCCGTGTATTCTAGCGTTTGCAGCCTTGATGGTATACTCGCCTATATCCTGACTGGATGTCATATAGCACCCGTTCACTTCAAGGCCAGTGCCGTCGTTGCTGGCAATATCCTGGAGAGCGCTGCTCCCGATGCCCTGACCATCTGAGGCCTGAGTTGTGCCATAAACGCCAGCACTCTCAGCAGCCGCAGCAATCAGGTTGGCATCAAGGCTGTTCTTTTTGTCGTATGAACCTGTCACTCCCATGGCGTTTTCAGGGGATACAGAGCCACTGATTATTGCACCGCTATCTCCTTCCACGTGGGTGCTCTGAGTGCTGATTGAGTAGCCCTTTCCTGTGGTCAGGCTGGTAGATGTTGAAAGATCTCCATTCGAGACAGTGCTCCCCTGTTCAGTGGTCGTAGTATCGGACTGGCCCTGAAGAGATGCTGTGGCATTGCCTGAGCCCTCTACGTTCTGGTTTTGAATGATGCCGTCATCTGAGGCAAGTGCAGAAGTCGTGGAAACTAGCTGGCCTGAGCTGTCAATCGAGCTTTCAGCCGTGGATTGTCCTGCTGATTCCTGGTAGCTGTATTCGTTGTCCCCTGAGCCGCTCACCAGGCTGGTGTGGCTGTGCTTTCCATCTACAAATATATCCTTATTTGAGAGCAATGTTGAGGCATCCAGGTCGTAACTTGCAGAAGATGATGCCTCATTTGTTGCGCAATTCACCGAGATTCCCATGGCAGGAACCGCAAACAGGATCATAATTGCACAGATGGCTATCAGATCAGATGATCTAAAGACCATGCATTATCACCTCCCCACTTCAACCAGAACTTATACGGCTTCCCGATATTTAATTCATTGATTACTTACATCCTGCCCCTGAAAAATCTTCTGCAATAGCAGTTGGTTATTGATCACAGGTTATTGGTCCTGGAATTTAATTGCCATGGAGCATATAATTTATCAGCATATCATAGACGTCTTTGTTCCTGTTATTATATCTCCATTCCATCTCCTTCAAGTAAAGAATGAACTTGTGACTGGAGACGCCATGATAATCGATGATCCTCTTCCTGGCAAAGCTCCAGAAGCCTTCTCTCATATTGATATAGACATCATCTGGCCTGAGATCCAACTTATCTGGAATATCGAGGTGCTTGTATCCGCAGAAGATCAGGGAATCATATCCTTTCCACCTGTCAGTGCAGATTATGTTGCCTATCCCCGTCTTCTTTACCTTTTCTTTCATGATCTCCTCTGCGGTTATTTCTTTCACTATATCCACACAGACCCTGCCGTCAGCCTCTCTGATTCCAAATACTGTGATCCTGCTTTCAAAGTCACTTCTTTTCTCGCTCCCCTTTCTTCTCAGGCAAGGATGCAATCGGCCTTGCTCTGCCCGGAGTGCACCGCCCTGAGCCGCCAGTCCTTCGATTATTGACATCCTTATGGTATCAAAGGCCTTGAGAGTGGTATTATAGCTGAGGCCGATCTTGCCTGAAGCATCCCTTGCAGATGCCGAAAACTCAAACAGCCTGATCAGACATAGCCATTTGGACGCCGGAATCCTGATCTCAGAGAACTTCGTGCCTGCCAGTGGTCGAAGGTCCTTCCTGCAATGGGCACATCTAAGCCTCTGCCTCGACATGCAGTAGAATTTTTTGCATCCGCACAGCGGGCATGATAAGCCGTCAAGCTTATCACAAAGGTACTGGAATGACCTCTTCTCGTCTAAAGCAAGCTCTGCCAATTCTATTGAATCCATACCATTCCTGTCTCTCTCCCTAACTAAAGTTAGGGCCAAATGGCATGTCATGGCCAGTATTTCTATATCAAGACCTGGTTCAGGGAGATGATGGTGGCTCAGGCATCATATTACGTGTCTTAGATAAGATAAACTTTTATTGTGCATCAAAGGAAGTGGGGGATCGTATCCTCAGCCGTCCTGGATGAGTTGAGCCCCCCGCCCGTTCTCCAGAGCTTCCTCTGTCTAGAAAGTGGCATCGGGATAGACTTGGTGCATATCCTCAATGTCCATATGAGCATAATTTTGCAGCAGCTCATCGTAAACAGACCTTGGATCAATATCTCCGAAAAGATCTGGATGGAACCACTTGGCGTAATAAAGCATGATCACCAGCTCAGAGAGGCCGCTGGCCATGTTTATATCCGTGATGTAGACCCTCCCAGTCTTGACGGCATCAATGACCTCGAAGCCGGGCTGGGACATGATCTTCTCTTGCATGGACTTCATCTCTTCAATGGTGGGATAGGCTCCCTTATGCTGCTCATTGGAGATGGAATAGATTACAATCTCTGGATTTTGCTTAATTATCCATTCCATCTCGACGTGAGGAACGGTCACTGGAAGGTCGGCTGCAATGTTTCTGCCGCCTGCCTCCGCGATTCTGCTGCTGGCAGCGGACTCTTTGTTGCCCGTCCAGTCTATGTGACCCATGGACATGAAATAGACAGACGGCTTCTTTGCATCAGGCAGCACTCCTGTTCGATCCAGGATCTTCTGGTAGTATCCTTCGATCCAGTCTGTAATCTCCCCTGCTTCCTCTTCTTTTTGCAGCAGCATGCCCAGGTCCTCGATCATGGGAATCAGGGTATCTATGTGCAGCACCCTGTACCTTAGAACGGGTATCCCATAGTCAGTGAGCTTTTTCTCATCGTCTTTTGAAAAGAGCGATCCGGTCTTGGCGATGACCAGATCAGGTTTCAGCTCAATTATCCTCTCTATGTCGACCTCACGCCCGGACTCGCCTATGCTCTCTTTCTCCTGCAGACCAGATGGCATGTTGCAGTCTTTAGTCACCGCTGCAATCAGATCCTGGGAGCCAAGAGCACAGAGTACTTCTGCGGCTCCAGGTGATAGGCAGACTATGCTTTCTGGATTTAAGGGCACGGTCACATTCCGGCCGTCTTCATCCGTGAGCATGATGGTTTGATTGCTCTCTGCAAAGACAGGAGTGCAGAGGAGCGCCATGATGATCATCCAATTTATTAATCTCATAAATCATCACCCCATGATTGGTTCATCTCATAATCAACTCTACTTGTCTTTTTTCAATATATCTTGATTTACTGGGGGCATTAAATAATCTTCGGTGAATGCGATTATATCATCTACAGATTTATAATGAGGTGATCTCAATACTTCCAACAGGCATTGTGTCAGTAGCACCTTATTTTTCGAATTCCCAGAGACATTAATTCGCAAAATTAAGAAAAAACCCTATCTAGAGACTTTATATCTCCCAATTATGCGAATGTATTTGTATTCAGTACAGTAGATATTCAAAATGCCAAAACGTTTTTCTCGCCTGTGTTTCCGGATGACCTCAATCTGAAACTGAGGAAGGTAGCGAAATTTGTTAGAAGGAACGCCAATACAGCAAATCTCCTGGAAAAATAATTTGATAGAATATAGTACTGAGAGTAGTGGTAGAAGTGCAAAATACAGGAGTTCTCCTGAAGTAGAGGTTAGATCTCGACGGGCAATCCCCCTCAGTCCGAGGGTTCACATCGATCTAAGGTTTTTGCGTTGTACCCGGAAATTAATCCTGGTGTACCAACCTTTGATCGATGGTAGTATGTTGGGCGACGATTTGAAGATATTGGTCTGCCGGTAGAGTGACGGCATTCATCCCCTCCCTTAAAGGAGAGGGGTCTTCTGCCTGCTTACCTATAACAATTTTAGAGGCTCTCATAGACCTCTTTTATGGCCTGAGTATTTGAGTCCCAGTACTTGTAATCCCCTGGCTTCATGACCTCTGGCCGGTCATGCAGGCGCTTGATTATGGCATCCTTCAGCTCAGAGCTCTCCACTATTATCAGGTTCTTCCTTTTCTCCTCTCTGGTAATGCCTGAAGCTACAACTATCTTGCCCATGTTTAGGTACTCGTTTAGCTTCCAGACGCTCTTGTCAGTTGAAAATGGCGTGATCACGCTCTCTTCTCTCGGGATCAGACAGAGCTTGGCCTTCTTCACCAGTCCTGCCACTTTATCATGGGGCTGCCAGCCCAGGTTCAAGACGTTGGCCGGCAGTCTCTTGAGGTACCACCATGCAAAAGGCCCGCCTCCGACTATCCAGAACTCCTGGTCTGGAATGTCTCTTGCAATCTTCAGGAGGGTCTCTATTCCCTCCTGGGTGCAGACCCTGCCTATGAATATTATGGGACCCTTGTCTGATGCCTCTTCGGCCGCCTGGGCAGAGTTCTCCCCTTCAGAGAATGATCTGGCAGGGTAGTTGGGAATGACACGCACCTTCTTTCCTGGTGCATAGTTCTTGACCTTCTGTCCCAGGGGCTTGTTCACTGTGGTGATTATGTCTGCGCTCTCTGCCAGCTCTTTCTCAAATCGCTCGCCAAAGATCCTTCCAGGAAATCTGAATGTCTGCTGCAGCTCGAGTCCCCAGGGGGAACGGTAGTCATAGATGAGGTGATCGAAATGCTCTCCCTTCATGCCGGGTATGTCCCTGTATATTACATCGGGCACATTGAAGATGTGGACAATATCTGGATGCAGATCCCTTATCATCTTCTGGGCCTGGCCGGCTATGGATATCCAGTTCTTGGTGTTGAACCTGGGGACAGTAACCTCATACCCCAGGCTCTTTAAGGTCCCCTCAAACATCTTGAGCCTGGTAGTCCTCTCGGGCTGGTTTGATAAAAGAAATACCTTCACCTGATCACCTTTGGGCCAGATTGGATTTACTGGCCTTTCTCATGCGAAGTCGCTGCCAGCTCTTCAATCCTTTCAGCCGTCTTGATGCTGGCGTCTCCTGGTCCAAAGACATTGCGCTGCTCTTTATCCGGCTTGAACTCTCTTGCAAGCCTTGATATCTTCTCTCCATCTGCTCCTGCCAGCACATTCCATCCGTCCTCTACAGTCTCCACCCATTCAGTCTCGTCACGGAGTGTGATGCAGGGAACTTTAAGCAGATAAGCCTCCTTCTGGACGCCTCCTGAGTCTGTCAGGATCTTGGATGCATTCTTCTCAAGCATGAGCATATCCAGGTAGCCTACAGGCTTTATCACATGAACATTCCTTGTCAAAATATCCCAGAGCCCAAACTGCCTGAGATACTTCTCAGCGCGTGGGTGGCACGGGAATACCACATCTCCTATCTCAGAGAGGGCGTCCACTATCTCCCTGAGCTTTTTGGGATCATCTGTATTGGCAGGCCTGTGGACTGTGGCCAGATAGTATCCTTTGGATTTCAAGCCCAGGTCTTTTAAGATCTGCGACCTCTTCTGTGCAATGGAGGCGCAGTCCCTCTGGGCATCCACCATCACGTCTCCTGTGAGGTAGACCTTCTCTGTGATGCCTTCGTTCCTCAGGTTGACCACTGCGGTCTCTGTCGGGCACAGGAGCATATCTGAGCAGTGGTCTACGAGTATCCGGTTCACCTCTTCGGGCATCCTTCTGTCGAAGCTTCTCAGTCCCGCCTCAACATGGGCGGTCTTGATGTGGAGCTTGGATGCTGCCAGGGCTCCGGCCAGGGTGGAGTTGGTGTCTCCAAAGACCAGCACCACATCCGGCTTCTCTTCCAGGAGAATAGATTCAATCTTCTCAAGCATCCTGCCAGTCTGGCTGCCGTGAGATCCAGAGCCTATGCCCAGGTGGTAATCTGGCTTTTGTATGCCCATCTCATCAAAGAATACCTTGTCCATCTGGTAATCATAATGCTGCCCGGTATGGATTATGGTCTCCTCGAACCTCTTTTTAAGCTGCCTGGATACAGGTGCCAGCTTCACGAAGTTCGGCCTGGCTCCAACAACTGATGCTATCTTCATCTCAAGCCTCATTTAGTCCTGGCCGGTGCGGGCACACAGGTCGGGCAGGACTCCTCGAACTTCACATCGAAGGGATCAAAGACTATATCGGCATCCTCAGGCCTGATCTGCCTGAACCCCTTGGCCTTTAGCTCCTCAATGCTCTGAAGATCGTCGTAGACATAAGTATCCAGCCCTTTCTCCATCAGCAGCCGTGCTAAGGCCAGGTTCCTGCTGTGGTAGAACTCCTTAACACCTTTGCGGTAGGTTATGCCCCGGATGCAGATCTTGACCTCTCTAAGTGGCTTGTTTACCTTGAGGCAGTCCAGGAGTATCCTCTCAGCCCAGTACTGTATCATCTCATCATTGACCTCTCTTGAAGTCATTAGAAGCCTGGCATGGTCGAACTTCTCCCTCTTCTCCATCTCTTTTATGAGGAACCAGGGGTAAACCGGTATGCAATGCCCGCCAACACCCGTGGAGGGCAGGTGAATGTTGCAGTACTGGTGGTTGGCGTTCTCTCTGGCCTCGAAGAAGTCTATGCCAAGGTCGCAGGCGATCTTGTAGAGCTCATTGGCCAGGGCGATGTTGACGTCACGGTAGCAGCCCTCTATGACCTTTATGAACTCGGCAGTCCTGGCTGATGAGACCAGGTGGAGGTTGGAGATGAACTTTTTATAGGCATCATACGCCCTCTGGCCGCTCTCGGGATCTGTCCCGCCTATGACCTTTGGAAACTCCCTCAGCCTTGAGATGCTGTACCCGGTCATTATCCTCTCTGGTGAGTAGGCCAGGCAGTACTCTTCCTGGGATAGGCCGCTTGACTCCTGGAGCCAGGACCTGACCAGGCAGTCGGTAGTCCCAGGCGGAGCTGTGGTCTCCAGCACCACCAGGTCGCCCCTCCTTAGCACTCTTCCCACAGACCTGGCTGCGTCCTCCATTATCCTGAAGTCTGGATTGAAGTTCTGGTCCACGAATAATGGCACTATGATTATGAACGTCTTGCAGCCTCTTGCATCCTCGAAGTCTGGGGTGGCCTTGAGGTTTTTGCCGCCGTGTTGCTTTATCAGCTCTCCAAGGCCTGCCTCCTGCGGTATGGGGTTTTGGCCTCGGTTTATGAATTTGCACCTATCAGCGTTTATGTCCACGCCTATAACGCTGATTCCATGGTCAGCAATGACTGCAGCCAGCGGCAGCCCGGCATTTCCAAGACCTACAACTGCGATAGCATCCTCTCTTGGTTCCGCCATATCATCTCATCTCTCCAGCGACCTCTACCTCTTTTCCGCAGTTGTCACATCTATAAACGGTTTTGCCCTCGGCGGGCAGCAGTTTCTCAAGCCTCCTGCCGCAGTAGCATACCCACCCTCTGGGCTGTGCCGGGTTGCCGTAGACCAGGCTAAATGGTGGCACGTCTCTTGTGACCACGCTTCCTGCCCCAACCATTGAGTACTCGCCTATGGTCACGCCGCATACTATGGTAGAGTTGGCGCCGATGCTTGCGCCCTTGCCCACTAGCGTGGGGACTATATCCTCATCAGACCAGATGAAGGCTCTTGGATGAAGGTCGTTTGTGAATGCTGCAGACGGCCCAATGAACACATCATCCCCTATCTGCACGCCTCTGTATATTGATACAAAATTCTGGATCTTTACGTTATCTCCTATCTCAGCACCTGAATCTATGTAGACGCTCTTGCCTATGTTGCAGTTCTTGCCTATCCTTGACCCCTGGCGGACGTGGGCGAAATGCCATATATGGGTCCCCTCTCCAATATCTGTGCACTCAACAACTGCCGAGGGGTGCGAAACGTAGCTCATTTAATACCTCTTCCTATCTCCTGGCATACCTTCAGGTTCAGCAGGGCTTGCTCTGGCGTTACCGGGAATTCCTTCCCGCCTCTCACGCAGTCTATGAACGTCTTTAGCTCGACCTTGAGTGGCTCAACCTTGTTCACCAGGACCTTCTCTATTATGTTCTCCTGCAGGTACCTCTCGTTCTCGGCCTCGTACCTGTCGGGCTTTCTGTAGATATAGACTTCCTGGGCCATGAAATCGCCTTCAGTTGTCCTCTCCTCATCTTCGGTATAAAAAGTCCTGAACTTCTTTGACGACATCCGGCTTGCAGATAAGGCTACCACAGACCCGTCGAAGGCAACCATCGCCTCGCACACGTTCCTGTTGCCTGCGCTGTAAATCTTGTAATCATTCCTGCCACTGAAGAGGACATTGAAGACTATGTCTATATCGTGGATCATCAGATCTTCTATCACGGAGGCATCGGTTATGCGGTTCGAGGTCGGATTGTGCCTTTTGATCTCAACATATGCGGGATGGTTGGTGATCTTGGAGATCTCATTTACTATGGGATTGAACCTCTCTATGTGCCCTACCCCTGCTGTGATCTGTTTGGCTTTCAGGAGGCTTACCAGCTCCTCGCCCTCCTCGACCTTCAATGTTATGGGCTTCTCTATGAGGCAGTTCACATCCTCAGAGATGACTTTTTTGGCTACCTCGAAGTGGTACCTGGTTGGAACGCAGATGCTGGTTGCATCCGCCTTCTTTAAGAGCTCATCTACAGAGCTGCAGGGGGTTGCAAACTCTTTTGTCCTTTCTACATTCTCCTTGACAGGATCGTATACGTAGACCGTTCCCACTCCTTTGAGCTCTGAGTAGACCCGGACGTGGTTCCTGCCCATGGACCCAACGCCAATAACTCCGACGTCCATGCTCAGGCCTCGAAGCTGTTCACGGCATCAGCTATGTATCTCAGGTCGTCGCTGCCAAGCGATGGATGAACCGGCAGGCTCATCACCTTTGCAGAGACCTCTTCAGCCACTGGACATGGATCATTATCAAATCCCATCTCTTTGTAGATCGGCTGCTTGTAGACGGGCTTTGGGTAATGTATTGCGCTGCCTACCCCCAAATCCAGCAGGTAGCTCATCAGCCTCTCTCTGGAGGCTCCAAGGCTCTCCTCGACCCTGACCACGTACTGGTTGTATACGTGGGTGACGTTCTTTTCCCTGTAGGGATTGGTGATCCCAATCCTTTTGATATTCGAGCTTAAGTATGCCGCATTCTTAATCCTTCTGGCATTGAAGCCGTCCAGGTTCTTGATCTGGGCAAGGCCTATGGCGCCCTGGATGTTGGTCATCCTGTAGTTGTAGCCAACAGCGATATGGTTGTATTTGCCTGTGTCGCCGTGGTTTCTAAGGAGCCTCAGCCTCTCTGCCAAGACGTCGTCGTTGGTTGTGATCATTCCTCCCTCGCCCGTGGTCATGTTCTTTGTAGGGTAGAACGAGAAGCAGCCTATGCCGAAGCTGCCCACCATTTTGCCGTCATACCTCGCGCCATGAGCCTGGGCGCAGTCCTCTATCATCATCAGGTTGTGGTCCTCGCAGATCTGCTGCACGGCTTTCAGGTCGAAGGGCTGGCCGTAGAGGTGGACGCCTATGACCGCTTTAGTCTTTGGAGTGATCTTTGATGCTAGATCATCTGGATCGATATTGAATGTCCTTTCATCCACGTCTGCAAAGACGGGCCTCAGTCCCTGGTAGAGGACTGAGTTGGAGGTGGCAATGAATGTGAATGCCGGAGAGATTACCTCCTCTCCGGGCTTAAACCCCAGGGCTTTTAGCGCCAGATCTAGGGCTATGGTGCCGTTGCTGACAGCTACGGAGTTCCTGACGCCTATATACTCAGAGAAGGCGTCTTCAAAACTCTTGACCACCTCGCCTTGGGTGAGCATGCCCGACCTGAGCACATCTCCTACAGCGTTTACTTCCTCATCGCCTATGACAGGCCTGGCTATTGGAATGAAACTTCTCATGACGATCTCCTATCATTGGCCTTCCCAATCAAGGGCAATATCACTTGGCCAATATGTTTATGATTCTTTGCAGAGATTAAACTGACGGATGACAGCAGATCCTCTCAGATGTCATCTCTTGGTGAGGCGACCAGTCCCTTGAGCACCTCAGATGGGAGGCTTCTGTAGCCCGGCTCTATGACCGTGCCTGGATATATTGAGGTATTGATCCCGGTCTTGACCTCATCTCCCATAATGACTCCAAGCTTCCTCCTGCCGCTGTCCACTGCCTGGCCCTTGATGTAGGACCTGATATTCTTCTTGTCGTGGCGCAGGTTGGAGACCAGAGTCCCCGCACCGAAGTTACAGCGGGCCCCAATCACGCTGTCTCCCACATAGGCCAGGTGGCCAACCTTGGTGTCATCCATTATGGTGCTGTTCTTCACTTCCACGGCGTTTCCCACCCGCACCCTGTCGCCTATGCAGGTAGTGGGTCGGATATAACAATTAGGCCCTATATCGCAGTCTTCTCCGATTATTACTGGTCCAACTATATAAGAACCTGATCTTATGATCGTCCCCTTTCCAGCAGAGACGTATCCTTTCAAGACCGCGCCCGGCTCGACCTCGCCATCGATATGGCCGCCTCCTGTGGCCTTGGATAGAAGCGCTTCATTGACTGCCAGGATATCCCAGGGCCTGCCTACCTCCATCCAGTCACAAAGCTCAATGATCTGGATCTTCTCCTTTGAGGCCAGGATGTTCAGGCCGTCAGTAAGCTCATACTCGCCACGGCTGGAGAGCGGAACCTGGGATAGGGCATCGAAGATGGACCTGCTGAAGAGATATATTCCGGCATTGGCCATCTTCGATGGCGGATTTTGGCTCTTCTCTATCACAGATCTCATAAGGCCCTCCTGTATGGTGAAGATGCCGTATCTGCTTGGATCTGATACTTTGAAGGCAGCCACTGCCATTTTTGCATCCATCATCCTCTTCAGGGCCGTGCTGTCAGGGATTATATCTCCATTGAGGACAAAAAACCTCTCATTGGCCTGGCCTTCAGCGGCCTGCAGAGCGTGCCCAGTCCCAAGCTGGCGGTCCTGGACGGCATAGCTGATCTTCACACCAAGCTTGGACCCATCGCCGAAATGGGATCTGACAGCTTCAGCTCCATATCCTACCACAAAGACGAACTCATCTATGCCTGCCTGGATGGCCCTGAGAGCTATCTCCTCTAAGAGCGGCCTTCCGCAGATGGGGAGCATGACTTTAGGCTTTTCAGAGGTGAGGGGCCTCATTCTGCTTCCCTCTCCAGCGGCAAGAATTATGGCCTGCATGAGATTATAAGCGTCGGAAGTCAATAAAAAGGCTTTCTTTCGCAGGTCGAAAAGGCTTTAGAGTTGTGCACACCTCCTGCGTATATGCTGGAGGAGTTTCGCAGATACTGCGCCCTGCAGAGGGATCAGGCGCCGCTGGCCTTACTTTTGATATATCTCAAGCGAAAGGGGGGCTTTGTCCAGTTAAACCTGCTCTGGAAGGATCTGGGTCCGAGCAGCGGAGGCCCGTTTTGGAACCAGACCACGCTATTAAACAAGCTCGACAAGCTGGAGAGGCTGGAGGCCATCTGCCTGGAGAGACGTGTCCTGCCATCATCGCGCCTGGAGGAGAAGAAGAAGACCAACACCTTCTACAGGATCAATCCCGGGTCGCCTCTGACACCTCATATCTTCGCAATGCTCCGGATCCGTAAGGATGATGATGAGAAGTTCTCATCAGAGCTGGTGGAAAAGCCGCTGGATCATTTAAACGAGATAGCATCCAGGTCATCTAAAGGCGATCATTCCACCAAAAGGGAGCTGGAGGTGGCCCTGGAGCTCATCTCTGAGGTCTTTGGCATAGAAGGAGATGATGCCCAGGAGATGATCAGACAGAGGATGATTGCCAGGGGATTGATTAAAGTCGCAACGCCTGAGAGTACCGATGGCCAGGCCGATTTGGATGCTAAAAAAGAGGGTGCAAATAGAGGCGCTGACAGTGAAGGTGCTGACAGTGAGGGCGCCAGGAGCACTAAGACTGAGAGTTCTAAAAAAGGGGGCAAAGCTGGGACTCGCAAGAGGTCCAGGACCAGGAAAACTAAAAAGGAGAATGAGGCAGCTCAGGCTTGAGAGGTGGGAGAGGGAGCGGGCTTTAAGCCCAGCCCCTCTTCTCCCTGTATATCCTCAGCATATCCTCTACGGTCTTTGGATCAACCATCCCAAGTGTGGATATGGTCTCGTAGAACCTGCGGGGTATCCTGACCTTGGTAAGGTCAAAGCCCTCTCTGGCCTTGAACTCGTACTTCAGGTCAAATATCTTCTTGCCAAGGACTTCCAGGTCCTCTTTGGTCTTCTCTATGCCCACAGTGCCCAGGGCATCTATTATATTCTCCTCGGTGTAGACACCCCTGGAGAAGAGGCAGCCCACGAGGGAGTTGAATACTCCCCTGGAGTTGTCCTCGCGGATTAGCTCGTCTACCATCTTTTCAGGGTCCATCTGCTTCTTTGCAGCCTTCTGGTCTATGCTGTACCCGGCATTGTCCAGGTGGGAGTGTCTCACGCCCACAAGTTGCCCTACAATGGACGCCGGGCCTGTATGGTACCCTGAGACCTCGTTTTTTCCAAGAGCCATGGCGAACTCCTGGCCGCCGTACCTGGATGATGCAAAGTCCACACCTTTGGCCAGAGCCGAGTAGAACTCGTTTGGCGGCCTCGCCATGTAATCCAGGGCCTTTAAATAGCTCTTCACATTGTTCCACTGCAGCGGCAAGCCAAGCGTCTCCTGGGGCGTGATCAAGTCGCGCTCATAGGCCTCTGTGGCCCAGGCAAGTATCACTCCTGCAGACATGGCATCAAGTCCCAGCCTCTCCACGGCCTCTATGAGCTGGAGCACGCCTTCTGCAGTGGACACTCCAAGCATCGTGCCCAGTGAGAATATGGGCTCATAATCATAGGATACCTTCCTCACCTCGAACTCATGGCCCGGTGCAAATGGCGACTTCAAGGCAGCTATATGCACACAGCCTATGGGGCAGCCGGCGCAGGAGAGCTTTCTGATCAGATAGTTGTCTGCAAACATCTCGCCGCTGACCTTCTCGGCATATGGGAATGATGTAGCCTGGAAGTTCCTGGTGGGCAGGCCCTTGAGCCAGTTGAGGACGTTGATGTTGATAGAGGTTCCAATATCGTGGTACTTCTCCATTACATCTGTCTGTACAGCAGTCCTGTAGAGCTTGTTGTAGACCTCCCTGTACCTCTTGGGATCGGGCACTGCCACGTCTTCAGTCCCGGAGATGACCATGGCCTTGAGCTTCTTTGAGCCAAAGACTGCTCCAAGGCCCAGCCGCCCAAAGTGCCTGTAGGTGTCTACCATGACTCCAGCAATCCAGGAGAGGTTCTCACCTGCAGGACCAATCCTTATGATGCTCCTGCTTCCTGGACCCGGCACATGCTCGCGCAGTATGACCCCGGCTTTCGGGGCATCAATCCCCCAGATGGATGAGGCGTCGTTGATCTCCACCTTGGCATCGTTTATTGAGATGTAGCACGGGTTCTCAGAGGCTCTCCGGATCACTATGGCTGCGTGCCCCGAGAACCTGGTGGCCAGGGCCAGCCTGCCTCCTGCATAGGACTCGCCAAGCTCGCCTGTCAGTGGCGACTTGAACATGGCCACAGTCTTTGTGATGGCCGGGAATAGTCCATTCAAGGGGCCTATGGCGAGTATTATTGGCGCCCCCGGCGACAGGGGATCAGTGCCTGGCGGACACTCTTCCATGAGGAGCTTGGTTGCAACTCCGGTTCCTCCCATCCACTCATTGAACAACTCGTCTCTATCTTCTACCCAGCTCTCGCCCTTTCCCAGGTCAATATACAGTACTTGGCTGAACATTTATGCTGCCACCTCTTCCAGCTCCAGCACCCCGTGCGGGCAGAAGGCCACACAACCTCCGCAGTGCTGGCACTTGATGGGCGTTCCCTCTTTGCCCATGGATATGGCTCCTATGAGGCAGGCATCGGAGCATTTGCCGCACTTGGTGCACAGATCCTTGTTTAAGCGCACGCTCCCGTCAGGCCTTCTCTCAAGCGCCCCTGCAGGGCAGGCCCTGACGCAGGGAGGGTTCTCACATCCTCTGCATACAACCACCCTGAAGTCGCCCTCTATTCCGCCCTGGGTCTGGATCTTGATGCAGCTGTCTATTAGGGAGGCATGGCCTGTGTGGATGCGGCTGCATGCGAACATGCAGGAGAGGCAGCCTATGCAGCGCTCGGGGTGGGCTACTTTTAGCCTTCTTCTTTTCCTGGGCTTCTTAGCAGGCTCGGGCTTGGCTGGCTCAGCCTTGGACGGCTCTGCTTGAGGCGCGCTTTTTGGCTGGAGCTCGGCCTTCTCCCCTCTATCCTGTGGGCTTGATCTCTGCACATCCTTCATCTCCGGCATGGCGGCCTTTGCCGCGACCGGACCTGCCTGAATCTCTAAACTCTCTGACATCTACAAAACGGCTACTTTGCCGCTCCATTCTCTATATATTTATCTGTTAATGTAAGGGCCTTATGAGAAAGATACATCTAGCTCGATTTGGTGAGCATTAGATCATATAGAATCACTATCTAATTATAAGTTTCCGCCATCGTGATGATAAAAGTCAAAAAGGAACGGTTTGGCATGCCCTGAAGCGGTATAGTGGCTTAAACCGTCGGCCAGGAGATGCCTGACTGTCTGGGGTCCTAAAGGCGCTGGTGCCAATCCTAGAATAATGACATGTCTCCCGCCATCAGAAGATGATCTAAAGCTGCTTCCCAGGGTGGATCTGGCTATGCCTGGACCATAGGCGTCGAAGGCCATCGGTAGGTGTGTGATGAGCAGCAGGCATTGACATCTTAAAGGTTTAAAGATTCGCGAATTCAATTTAGCTTTTGTTAAGTGAGATATTCCAGTATTTATAGGAATAAGCAGGTCTCCCCGCCCCTACCCATGATTATCTGGCAAATCTTTTAGTAATATGGAGGAAAAATAATGATAAATTAACTGAAGGAGGAAAAGTATACGAAACGCTGTATAACAATTGTGTTTATATTGGCCATGCTAATAGGAACTGGCCTTGCTGAGGCCAAAGACATGGTTCGTACTGATATCAGGAACAATGCGACTGAATACACCATTGCTGCCAACCTCAAGGCAAACAATACTCCTGCATGGAGCAATAATCAGGAGGACTTCGATTTTGCCACTCGGGGTTTCCTCGCAACTGATGATCCCCTGATTATTCCATCCGATTACCCGAACATTACCTCATGGAACATGGAAGCATTTTCGTACCAGGATAACAATAGTTCCCCTGACACGATAAATCCCCTTCTGTACAGGCATGCACGGTTGAATAAAATTAACGGGTTATTCGAGGTAGTCCCGGATAAAATCTACCAGGTCAGAGGATACGATTTAACAGCTATGAGCCTCATCAAGGGTAACAGCGGCTGGATAGTCATTGATCCTATGCTTACAGTTGAGACTGCACGGGCTGCCATGGCCCTGGTAAACAAAACATTAGGGCATTATCCTGTGAAGGCAGTCATTTATTCACACCCACATGCAGACCACTACCAGGGTGTAAAGGGAGTAGTTACTGATGAGGAGGTTGCTGCCGGCAACATCGAGATCATCGCACCTCGTGGGTTCATGGATCATGCAGTCAGTGAGAATGTGTATGCTGGGACTGCGATGCAGAGGCGGTCTAATTATATGTACGGAACTTCTCTCCCTCATGATGCGAAAGGTCAAGTAGATAACGGTCTTGGCAAGTATACACCCTTTGGGATGGCATCCCTTATTGTACCTACGATTGACATTAACGAGACCGGCCAGAATCTGACTATTGATGGAATCAAAATGGAGTTTCAGTATACTACAAATACAGAAGCCCCAGTGGAGATGAATATCTGGTTCCCGGATTATAAGGCCCTTTTCATGGCTGAAAACTGCGTAGGGACACTCCATAATATCCTGACCCTCCGTGGAGCCCAGGTCAGAGACCCGCTCTCTTGGGCTGAAAATCTTGATAAAGCCCGGAGATTATACGGCGATAAGGCTGAGGTCGTGTTTACCGCCCATAACTGGCCCAGGTTCGGGAATGATAAGGTTATAGAGCTCCTCGAAAACCAGCGTGATATGTACAAGTATATCAACGACCAGACGCTAAATCTTATGAACAAGGGCTACACCATGGATGAGATCTCCAATATGATCGTCCTACCCGAGTCCTTACAGAAATACTGGTATACTCATGGGTTCTACGGCCAGATCTACATGTGTGTGAAGGCAACATACCAGAGATATCTTGGATTCTACGATGCTGATCCCATCAATCTGAAGCGTCTTCCTCCAGAGGAGTTTGCCCAGAACATTACCAGGTACATGGGAGGAACAGATGCTGCCATGCCGAAACTGGCCGAAGATTATAAAGCTGGTCGGTATGAACTGGTAGCCTCCATCGCTCATTATCTCGTCTTTGCAGATCCTACCAATATGCAGGCCAGGGAGATGGAAGCTAATGCTCTTGAACAGATGGGATATCAGGCAGAATCAGGTCCGGCACGGAATGCATACCTGGTTGGAGCCCAGGAACTGCGCAGTACTGAACCGGCACGGGGACTAACGATGATATCTGCGGATGTAATGTCTGCAATGTCTTTAAGTCAGCTCCTTGATTACATCTCATCCAGGCTCAATAGTACAAAAGCAGATGGAAAAAATTACAAGATGAACCTGGTAATCAACGATACAGATGACAAAGCGCTGATTCAGGTGAAGAACAGCGTACTTAATTACTGGGTAAATGAATCCTCGGCAGAAGCAAATGTTACCTCCTATATGCCCCGGAAGACTCTTGAACAACTGGCACTTAATCCATCCGTCCCTCCGACAAACGTGACTACTACCGGAGATTTGTCTGTGTTTGAGCGGTTTACCGGGATGCTTGATGTATTTCGTCCAGGGTTTAATATTGTCCTTCCATAACCCCTTTTTTAGTCTTTTTTACAATAAGTTAAAGATAATCCCCTTAGAAAATAAAAACCAAGAAAGCACATAGTTATAGGAAAGCAGGCAGAAGACCCGCTCCCTTTCCCATGAAAAACTCTTTGCGATCAAATGATAAGGGGTTTTATCCACCCCCTTCAGAATACTTATTCTTCAAGTGATAAAAGGCATCTACGATTGCAGCTACACCATCCTTTAATCGCTCCTCTTTGCATAGATAGAGGAGATCCTTTTTAACAGGTTTTGAT